>Ga0310786_10000981_pt1 | contig 45615 bp, 38 predicted proteins | sample AusTroGonzalo_MG_FD_203881 | JGI IMG/M metagenome (GOLD analysis project Ga0310786, IMG submission 203881) | Bovine rumen microbial communities from tropical cattle in Woodstock, Queensland, Australia - Gonzalo_03 (v2) (version 2) | ecosystem: Host-associated > Mammals > Digestive system >...
CACTGGACATAAACGTTCGTTTATGTCCACCCCGAATCGCCCAGAAAAAAATCATCGTCACCCCGACGAAAGTCGGGGCCTCTGCAGATACAGTGAGACTGAATAGACCCCGTGTCGGAGCACGGGGCGACAGCGGAAATTGTGGGTTGACAGCGCGAACGCGCCAATTATACGCTTTGCTGGACCACTACCCCGCCAGGTGCTACCTGGCACCCCTTCGCCAGCGAAGGGGACGAACGGTCTCTGCAACACCGCAGAGACCCCGACTTTCGTCGGGGTGACGGGAAAAAACGAATCGGAAAACATAAAAAACTGCACAGGTTTGTGCAGTTGTAACCATTGTCCATTGTTTATCTTTATCGCAGTCCCAGCGCGCGACAACACTCGTTCGCCGCCGTTTTCCAATCGGAATATTGTTTTTCAGGGTTACGCAAATCACGCCAACCCTGCCATCCGCCACAATTTTTCTGGGTGCCTGTGCCGTTGCACTTTACATAACGGCGCAGCGAGCATGTCTGGTTTGATATTTTGCCCATATCCGTCGTGCATTTAACAACGACATTCTGGTTCTTTGCATCGCCCCGCCCCAGTTCTTTGGATGACATAACCTGGTACGCGTGGCACGACAGCGCCGTTGCCATCACGATAACAAATGCAGTTAAAAATTTCTTCATTCTATACCCCCCCAAAGTTTATGTTGCCTTGCTTTCCCTATTTTATAAAAAAACAGAACAAAACACAACAGGTTTTTTATCAGATACCATCCGCAGTGGACCATGGCGTATCATTCATAAACAACCAATAGATTTGTTGGTGCGGCGTGCCAGGATTGCGAATTATCGGGCGCACTACAAATATATCAACATCACAGGCATAGCGATTCGTTTCGTCCTGGACAGTCACAAGGTCTTGATAGAATTTCTGGGCAAAATCGGTCGCCTGGAGATACGCTGCATCATCGTCGGCCGGATTCGTCGAATCACCAGACCACATCATCCACATGCCATAGTTTACAACATTATCTTGGTCATCCATATTATCCGCCGACAGCAACCCCAATGGCCGTATATCAATCCCATTCGTGAATTCAGATGTAGACGCCGCAGTATAATCGAAAAAATCACCAACCAATTGCAACACAAATGTCAACGCCGCAATTTCCTCGGTTGCCTTTGTGATGCGGGCTGCGTTGCGCCGCGTTGCATGAAACAACCAATCGCGCGCGTTGGCCGAACGCAGGCTGTGCCGCGACGCTTTGTTTAACGATTTCAGCGCGTCAAGGTCTTTCAACGATTTAACGCGCGCGCCCAGCGGCCCCAGTTTCGCAATTTTTTCGGGGTGCGCTTTGCGCGCCGCATCTAATTCTTTGTAAATCTTTTCGTACTTAGTGGAACCCTTGGCCGCGTTGTTTAATTGCTTTTCCAATCGTGAAATTTCGCGAAATGATTTAGCCGCGTCATCAATGTGCGCTTTTTCCAGTTTGTTGATGGTTTTAGCGCCACGACGGGCGACTTTGGCGGCTTTGTCAAGGGTTTTGCCACCCGTATTAGCCGCTTTGATACTTTTGCCTGTGTTTTTTATTCCCTGCCAGGTACGCGAAAACACATTACCTGTGCGGGTCTTTTTGATAGATTTCAGTTCTTTGACATATTTTGTCACATCTTTCAATGTGTCAAATTGTTTCACATATTCGGCCACATCTGGATTTTTCGCCATTTCCGCCATAATTTTTCGGGCTTCTTCGGCGGCTTTACCGTTTTCCTCTATCATTTTTTCTAATTTTTGGATGTCTTCGACTTTATCAATGCCGTTGCCGGCCGTGCCCAATTTGCGCGCGTTTTCCAGTTTCAGTTTTTTTGCCGCATCCAATCGTTTTAAAATTCGGTCATATTTTTTTGTTCCTTTTGCGGTGTTGGCAAGGCTTTTTTCTAACTTATCAACATTGCGAATTGATTTCGCCATGTCGTTCATGCGGTCGATTTGATTTGTGTATTTAGCGACCTGGACCGATGTGCGCACATAGTCTTTGACGCTGTCGATTCGGGCCAGACGGCGCATATTTTTGCTGATTTTGGTTATGATGCGCCCTGCCCGTGCCATTTTCAGACCGCCAGTTGCCGCCGCAGACGCGCCCATGGTGGCAATTGCCATTATAACCTCGGCGGCGATTTCGGCCCCTGCAATCCAACGCAAATCACGATCGCCCGCGATATAGTAATTGTTTTTGTCGCCATCGTGCTTTGCAGTGTATTCACGAATGACATTGTGCACCATAGAATTGTTTATCTTGGCGCCGATGCCTGTTTTAGTGGAACACCATCCGTCGGAATTTTTGGGATAAATGCTGTCGATATTGTCAACGATATATTGCTGGGACACGACATTATTTTTCGTTGGACCAACAAAGTTATCCAGCGCGCCAGACTGGACAACCATAATTCCATACCACGCCGGGTCAGTATTTACCCAGGTCGCGTTCGGATCGTCGGGCGACAGTTCTGGATTCGGATCATTCGTCGGCAATTCGGTTTTATTTGCCAGCAAGAAACGTTGTTCCAACACTTTGGGCTGGGTCGCATAGGTTATAACAATTTCGCGTCCATTTGGAAAAGTGTACTTTGGCATAAAGCGCAAAGTATCGTCATCATCAGCATTGTCAACCTCTGGACATGACAAAACATCCGCCAAAGTATCGGGTGACATCATAACACCGTATACCCATTGCCGCACATCAGATTCCGAATCGTCTTCGGAAATCGTGTCAGAATTTTCGTGCAACGCATTCGCAAACGCCGTTGTCGCACAGGTCGTATCAATGGGCGTCATCGATGCAAGAATCTCTGTGGTCGTTTTAAAATCCCCCGCCGCCAACGCAGTAAATGGGAAAAGAAGAAAGAGAAAGATTTTTAATAACATTACCTAATGACAAATGGTTCAGATATAATTCTCACAGTGGTCGGTTTGTTAGAATCAGGGCTTAATTCAGAAATCAGATACACAACTAAATTTGCACCTGCACAACCAGTATCTGTATTTATATTTGTTGCAAATTTCTTGATTTGTTCGCGCGCAACTGCATAGTTCGGCGTTGCAACAGACATTAAACTACCACTTATCATTTTCATCAACTGTCCTCTAAACGGATTTAAAGCGTCTGATATTTCTGCATTTTCTGCATTGTATATAGCTTTGGCGGATTTGCCAACAGTAGAATTTTTTGCTCTGACGGGATGAGTTCCTCTAAAACTACCCGAATAAATCATGCCACATGACGATGAAATATTGGGCAAAGTTACAGACGTTTTACTTATGTTACTGCCAAGATTTCTCACTCCAGTATTTTCTATGATTATGGGGTACGTTTGATAATTTGCATAATCAAATAGTTCTATTTTATCAATAGATACGTCCATTTGAGAACCATTAAAATCTATTGCTATTGAGATAGACGTTGAAATATCTAAAAATGTATTAAATTCATTCAGATTAGATGATATTTTGATACACTTGTCAACAACCTGATTTGCGACAAGCTGGTAAAAATCGGTTTTATTATTGCTTATCCATCTATTCAAATCTGTAACGCCATTCAATTTTGTTGTCATATCCGATTTGAAAGTCGCGTCATTCTCTATGTCTTTTATACACTGTGGTTTATTTGCTGTTGGTGGTGTTCCGTCTTGGCAATTGTTGTTAATATCTTTACCATTATCGCATTTGCACATGCCTGTTGATGGGTCAATACTGGTTCCAGGGACAACTGTGCACTGGCAATTTGCATCCATATGTATATCGGGACAATTTGTGGGCGGTGGTGGCGTAACGCCACAATTATTATTCACATCACCGCCGTTTGCGCATACGCACTTTTTCGCATCAGACGGATCGATTTTATATGGCGAACTGCAACGACAGTAATTATCCATATGCGAATCCGTACAGACGCATTCATTGCCAATTTGTTTGGCCGACCCAACACACCCCCATTTTGCCCAGAATGTTTTATCATCGTTGTCATTGACGGCAATGGTTTGCGTCATTGCACAATTTTGCAATCCACTGTCGGTGCACCAGCCCACAAATGCACTTTTTGCGCGAGTTGGGACACATGCAACGGTTAAACCTTTGCGCGAATCATACTTTGTTGGACAGGCGCTAACATCACCACCAAATGCAACATACGTGATATCATGCTCGGCCAACTTTTTACATGTTGCGTCGTCATTTGGAAAACGTTTGCAATACTCGGCGGTGTTTAATTTCTTTAACCGTTCATAGTATTCGGCATCGCTTTCAAATTGTGGGGTTTTATACGGATTCAAATCTTTGTATGGTTCGTACCCCGCCGTCGTATTTGCAAGGCGATCGGTAAACGATAAATCCGCCGTGGTTTTTGGAAAATATGTCGGTGTCAATTCAGGCGACGCGGTTGTCACGCGTTGCAAACTTTCCAATTCCGCCGCGCGTTCAGCAACCCCCGATTGGTATTCATTTGGGGTCACTTTGAAAGGGTTTTCATACTGCACAGTATTTGTTGATGTTACCGTCGGTGTTGTTGTATAATGTACTATACCCGTGGACACATTGCCGCGATTTTTTTGATATTTTTCGAATACACTATCGATATATCCACCACACGATGTCGCAAAATTATGACCAGGCAACTGGGAAAGTTGCACCATAATATTCGGACGTATATCATTCAGACGCGAATCGACACAATAATTATGTGACGCACAATACGATACAATCAAATTTTCAACAACACGATTGCAATCACCCGTATTTAAATCGGCCCCTGTTGCATAGACTGGCACGGGCATACGCTGGTTATATGGGCTATCGGGATTCCAGAATGGATTCGATGAATATTTATTTACCGACTGAATCAACCCAGACGACGAAAACGGTGTCGGCGCATTCTGGGCCGCATGCGCACAGCGCACGAAATATGCGCCAAATACCGCCAACGATATAATCAAAAATCCATTTGGATATTTCATTCTCTTTCCTGAATCCGTTACCCTATTATATCAAAAATGCGATAATAATCAAAGACAAAATTCCACCGATAATGAAAAATGGTCCAAATGGGATGAATTTCTGTTTCTTGCGATATGCCCACGCAGCGCCAAATATACACGCCAGCACCAACGCAATCGCCAATCCGGTCGGTCCACACCACAGTCCACCCACCGCAATCAGCTTTATATCCCCCATTCCAATCGGTGCCGCCGCAGTCGGGTCACGATGTGTCACAATCTTGTCGAAAACAAGTCCGATAACCGCCGCCATTATATACCCAAACACCATACCAATTACCCCGATTCGAATATCAATTGGCCATGGAAAAAATGTCGAAATAATCATGCCAATCATCATCAGCGGGAATAAATATCCATCGGGAATTATGCGCCGCCGCATATCTGTTATTGATATTTTATACCCCAAATACAATGCCAGCAGTAATAAAATCACAAAAAATGACCAAAAAATGTATAAAAACATATTTTCCTCCTTGCGTTTCGAATCGGTTTTGTGATACACTTATTGTATCATATAAATTGCAAAAGGTTTACAGAAAATGAGCAAATCGTGGGATAATGGTATTTTAAGAAGATTAAAAACATTGCTGGGGCGCGGTTTATCTACGTCCGAAATTGGCAAGAAACTTGGGCTGTCGAAAAATGCGGTCGTTGGAAAAATACATCGTTTGGGGTGGAGTGTCCAGGTCAATGATGCAGACACGCGCGCCAAACGTGGCGCAAAAAAAGCTGCGGCAAAGAAAGAAACCAAATGCGCAACCAAAGCAACCAAGACGCCCGCAAAGAAAAAAATTAGTGTGACGGCTAAACCAAAAAAGGTTACGGTTCGCAGTGCAAAAGAATCAGCGGTACACCAGCGTATGGTGCAACACGCACTGGAAATGGCGAATTTAAAACCTGACCAATGCCGTTGGCCGATTGGCGACCCAGATTCCGAGGGGTTCCATTTTTGCGGTGCACCGGTCTTTGTTGGCAAACCATATTGTTATGAACACTGTAAACAGGCATATCAATTTACTACGCCACCGAAAAAAAAGTGATAAAACACAAGGGAACATATTCATATGTCAAGAGAGAGAAAAGAATCTTTATCGTTACATTACTCAGACTTTGATATCATGGGCAACGTCTTTCGCGCCTGGTATGACGCGGATGACAATCTGGCCTGTGTTGTCGATGAAACAATTGATGAATACAAACCCAATGTTATGTTGGTGATAAATCCGCAAGATGATCGAAAGTGGGACGATATTTTGGTCAATGATTTTGGCATCGACCTTGAAGATGTTCGCCCAAAAAAAGATAACAGGTATCAAAAATTAGACATTGAATACGATGGGCTGGATATCTATGATGCACTGATTCGCGCCTATACAGATGGCGCAAATGTCGACGCGTTGGTTGCAGATTTAATCGATTTTCGCGATGCAGCGGTGCGGCGTGCGGCGACAGCGCGTTTAAATTCCGCGCAAGAGATTATTGCCCAATCCAACGAAACAATTGCACGCGCAGAAAAATCTTTGACCGCACTGCGGAATCGGCGGCGCGTGTTGCGCAATCGTCTGGCGCGCCAGAAAGAAAACATTGGACGCGAACCAACCAAAGAATCTGCGGCTAAAATTCTGCGCACAGAATCACAATTGGAATCGAATGCCGAAAAATTATCGCGTTCAGAACAACGCATAGAAAATGCGAAACGCCGAATTGATGCAGCAAATGCCGATGCGGATGCGGCGCATGAATTACTGATGCGGCGGCGTGTGACAGACGACACGGCCAATAAAATTGCCACCACGAAAACTGTGCGCACCCAAACGCAAAAAAAGGTTGCCACACGCAAAGCGACCATGCCAGAGGATGTCGCAGGTGATGACAACGAAACCAACAATATGGGCGTTTTGCCTGTGCCAAATTATGACTTTCAACCAAGGGAAGAAAAAATGCCAGACTCTGAAGAAGTAAAACCTTTGTTCGACAAAGATCCAGAAATTTTGGATGATGAAATCGCATTCAAACCTGTGGAGTTTGATGAAATCAAATCATCGGACAAATTTGATGAAACTAAATTGCATCGGCCTGTTTCTGAATCTGAAAAACACAATGACGACGCCCAAGCAACCACCCCCGAAACGCACCAGGTTCATCGCGACGATGATTACGCAACCGATTCGTACCAAAGCGACGAACCTGAAAATGTTGGGCGACCACTGGAATTGTCGTCGGGCGATTCGGAATATGAACCTGAACATTATGATGCTCCGTCACGCGATACGGAACCTGTATTGGACACAATAACATCGGTTGAAAAATCTGTCCCATCAGATGTCGACACCACAGGTGCGGTTGATAATACCCAGTATTCGAATTCTGGTATGGTTTCTGGCCCAACAGCACGTCCAATGTCGCCTGCGGCTATGGCACCTGCGGCCCCTGTTGCGCCTGTGCGCCCGCTGTCGCCGATAACTGGAAATGAACCTGTACGGCCTGTGGACGGACGAACATCAAAGCCGACATTTGCATATTATTTATTGCTGATATTATTGATTGGGTTATCGGTCTTTACTTTATGGCTTTATCAAAAGAAAAACGGTGGGGCATTACCGACATTGGATATGGCACCTGAAAATATGATTGAAACATCAACTGCGGGCGATACGCCGATTTTACCCGCCGATGTTGTGCCAACACCCGAACCTGTGCCAGTTGTTGTGCCAGAGCCCGAACCCGAACCAGACATCCCCGTTTTATTGCCCGAAGCCGACAAACCGATAGATGTTCGCTATCCAAACGAAGATGTCTTGCGCGCCGCGGAACCTGAACCCGTTGTTATTGAATCCGAAGCAGAGGTCCTTGCACGCAAAGATCCCTATTATGTTTCGCGCGATGACCAGGTTGTATATGTACCCGCAGAACCGGTCAATGTACCCGAACCAATTGTGCGCACTACGAATCTTACTGCGCCGGCGGTGATTTACGATGACGATTTAGTAAGTGTGCCTGTGCCAGATCCCGAATATGATGACGCAGAATATTATTACGAAGACACGGCCGCCGTATACCAACCTGGCCAGAATCAGTATTATCAAAACGATTACAATGAATATTCTGGGGGCTTCATAGATAACGCTGTGACCAATGAACAATATGACGAACAATATCACGAACAGTACTATGATGAATCGGGCCCCACTGTGCGGCGAAATGTAGACGCGCGCGACGGTGGTCAATACAGTGTGACATACGAAGAAGTAAAATATTAAATATAAAAAATATCACGCAGAAATGCGTGATATTTTTGTTTGATTACCGCCCTATTCTTTTTCGATTACAACCATCGCCGCGGAAAAATTATCCTGGTCTGTGATAGACAAGTGAACACGTGCAGTTATTCCGGCAACTTCCTTTAATACAGCGCGCGCGCCGCCTGCGATCATAATCTCTGGATGTCCGTTATCGTCGTGCACAACCGAAATATCCGAAAATGCGATGTCGTCACCGAAACCTGTACCCAATGCTTTCAGACAGGCTTCACGTGCGGCCCAAAAATTTGCCAGATGTTTTTCGGCGTTTGCATTGTCGTTATCTGCATACTCCAATTCTTTTTTGGTGAAAATACGCTGTTTCTTAAATGCAGACCAGTCCAAAAAACGGCCTGATTCGACTAAATCTATTCCGATACCAACAATCATACGATTCCTCCCTTGGATAAGTATATGTTGAACTGATACGGGACTATAGAAACATTTTACCGATTCGTGCAAGCAGAAAATGCAAAATATTAAAAAATAATTGTTGCGTTTTATAATCATTATAATATATAATGAATTTGAACCAAAGGAGAAACCTATGAAAAAACAAACATTGATTATTCCAATTGTTGCGGCGACGGTCGCATTTTCTGGCACAGGGGCGATGGCGGCACATGGCCATGGCGGGCACCACGGCGCACCACATCATTCGGTTGTGCATGTAAATTACCCACCCCAGCCCGGACATGTAATTTACATTGGTGGCGACCACCATCATGGACATCATCACGGTGCACCGCATTACTATTATCGCACCAAAACAGGCGATATTATTATGGCAACCGCACTGCTGGTATCTGCGTTGATGTGATTCAGTGGTTATTGTTAGTGATCAGTGGTCAGTTTAATTCCGACAATCGTCGGAATTTTTATTTAACAATTTTATTTGTAATGCGTAAATTTATAATATATAATTGCAACTGTCGTCGGGGCGTAGCTCAGCCTGGTAGAGTACTTGCATGGGGTGCAAGGGGTCGCAGGTTCGATTCCTGTCGCCCCGACCATAAAATAAGAATGTCACCATCGGTGGCATTATTATTTTATAACCGCCCAGCGGTTAGAATCGAACCGTGGTTCGGAACCAGCACGCAACGCGTGCGCAGTGAAAGGGGCCCATCTTGCCGCAGTGTAAACGAAGGCAGATGGGAATTACATTCCTGTCGCCCCGACCATAAAATTCAAATCGGTCTTGCACCGATTTTAATTTTATCACCGCGCAGCGGTTAGAATCATCATGGGTTATCTGCATGTACCTGATTAGTTAGCTTGATCATCATAATTATGTTCATCTGTAACAGTGATACTAAGTTTTCTGCACCGATCGTCTGATGCGTTCACAGGCTTCCCGTCTTTCTGACAATCTAGATGTACACCTTTTCCGTTCGCTTCGTACGTTATTGTATCATTATTGAAACTGCTTTTTAGTTGGTTCAGAATAGCTGCTGCTCTGGCTTGAGACAAATCATTATTATCTTTTACATTTAATCGTTTTTTTGTCTCTGGCCCCAAACTTTGACCGTCGGTATAAGCATCTACAGATATTTTTAATTCTGCTTTTTGATATCGTGGGTCTTTTAAGCTGTCCTTAATCGATTGTACCAACTCGGTTAAATCGGTTTTCGCTTGTTCTGTCAATTCAAGTTGACCACTTTTAAAAACCCCATTTTGTACAGGAATATCCAATTTGCTAAATTGTTTGTATTCTGGCTGTTGTGGCGAATCATCGCCAGTAACTTCTGGTTCTGATGCTACTACCGTAATCGGTTCAAATGTTTGCGTATGTTCATTTGCCACACGTGTTATTACTGGTTTTAACACCTCTATTAACGGTGAGGGTTTCCAATTTCGATTTATCAAACGATTCCCCACGATTCCGGCGGTGATACCGCCTGCGGCGGCGATTGTGCCAGTTTTCAGATTCTGGGCGGTTTGTTCTTTTTGCGCGTTCCATTTTTCTGCATCGGCACTATCGGAATCCGTCAGCGCACGCGCCAGCGATATTTCGCCACCCGACTGACGCGCTGCATTCGTATATTGATAAAGCCCCGATTGCGCGCGGTCGTATAAAACCTCGGACTCTATGCCTGGGCGCAGCCCCAGCGCAGTTTTCGTCTGTTTCACATTGTCCGCAAGGCTTTTATATTCGCTGTAATACCCCAATAATTCATTTCCGCCTGGCAAAGTTATTTCTTCATTCCCCGCGTTAAATGTTTTGCCGTCGCCATATTCGCATTTGAATGTCGCCAGATACGCCGCCATATCGCGTTCTGCGTCCGCATCCGCCTGTTGTTCGGCGTACGCCTGCAGTGCGGTCATCGCACCCGCGCCCGTGGCCAGTGTTGACGCCGCCGTCAATCCTTTGTTTGCCCAGCTTTGTTCATGGTCGCGCGCCGCGTTGTATGCATCCTCGGCATTCTGGCGCATTTTTTCGTAATCTGTGACCTTTTCAGTAATGGTGTCATCCGCTTCGATACAATCGTCGGTGTACTTATCATCTTGGCGCTTGTATCCTGCAACACATTTGCAGACACTGTAATATAATGTTTCGCTGTTTTGTTGGTTCATATACGGTTGCACAACAGGGTTTGGATCTAAATTTGCTTTAACACCCTCACCCGTGCACCTGCAAACCTTTTTCTCATCATTCCACACCCCACCAGAATTTTCACATTCCCCATTGTTAGAATATGTGACATCAGGGTCAGCAGAGGCTATTATAGCATTCGAAACAGAGCCTGATGTTATGTCAACACCTTTTGTGTCACTGGTATTTGTACCACTACATAATTTGCCATAGGTACCGTACCGATAATCATGATATTTACTTTGGTCTGAACAGTATGTATCTTTATCAGACATATAACAGAAATTTGCAATACGTAAACTGCGTGTATCTGCACCACTCACTTTCACATGTACATAACCATCGTACGCCGCATCTCTGTCATCGGCTATCAATAAGGCAGAAACACTGCCCAGATTGTAAACCGTGCGCGGATATTTAAACACATCTTCCCTACAGACATCTGTGTCAACAAACTCGTATTTTTCCCAGCCACCATTCGTGCATTCGTATATCAAGTTGTCCGCACCTTTGACCCGCGCATCTACAGGACAGTCTTTGATATTATTACCATTACAAATTGCGTATTGATCGCTGGCCACTTTTATTGCACTTGAAGCGTTTTCAACACTCGTTTGCGCCAAACATAAACGTGCCTGCTGGCTTTCGTATTTTGTTTGCAAATTTGTGTTATTTGAACAATACAACAACAGGTCACTGTTTTCCCCAACATATTCAATTTCACGGGTGCAATTTTTACTGTCTGTTCGTAATTTTTTTACAACACGATCATCGCATTTTTCCAACAAATTATGTTTTATCAATAATGCTTTACCAACACCTGGTGCCTGAATGTTTTTTAACATGTTGCAATCATTGATTTTCGTTATAAAAGTATCGGTATCATCGCCAAGATTGCAATTAACATCACCCTCATATGCACAGGTAAGAGTAAAAGACGCCGATGTTGCGGACCAACACTGGCCTGAATTCAGGCACAACAATAAAACAGGTACAGAAATCTTTCTCATCTCTCGGTTTAATCCCTTTTGCCCTATTTTATCAAAATTTGCAATTTGGGACAAGTGTTTTTTGTCGGAAACAAAAAAACGGGGCAAATACCCCGTTTGTATTGTCTGCAAACATATATTAACGTTTGCTGAACTGGGTCGAACGACGCGCTTTGTGATAACCATAGTGTTTACGTTCGACAACACGACTGTCGCGGGTCAAGAACCCAGCCGCCTTTAATGCCGCACGCAAATCGGGTTCTGATTTTTCCAATGCTTTGGAAATTCCGTGCTTTACCGCGCCCGCCTGGCCCGACAGACCACCGCCCATAACCATAACAAATGCATCGTATGCGCCTTCGCGCTTTGTGACAGTAAATGGTTGATTCAAAATCATCTGCAACACAGGGCGACGGAAATATTCCGCCATCGGGCGTTCGTTGATAACGATGTTGCCACGTCCAGGCATCAAATACACGCGCGCCACAGAATCTTTACGTTTACCCGTTGCATAAACCGCATTGTTCAGTTTTGGCGTTGCAACCGTTGCAGTCGCTTTTTTCGCCGCCGCGGTTTTTGTTGTGGTTTTTGCCGCGGGTTTCACAGCTGCCTTGGCCGCCGTTGTTTTTTTCGTTGCCGGGGCAGATTTTTTAGTAGTAGTTGCCGCTTTCTTTGCGGTTGTTTTCTTGGTTTCGTTTGCCATTATTCGCCCCTTTTGTTTTTACGATTCAAACCTGCAAAATCAATCACAGTCGGATTTTGCGCCGCATGTTTGTGTTCTGCACCCGCATACACATGCAATTTGGTCAGACGTTTGTCCGCCAATGCGACCGTCGTGCGACGACCCATCATGCGTTTGACCGCGTTTTTAACCAACAATGTCGGTTTTTCTGCGCGCATCTGGCCAAGGGTGCGTTCTTTGATTCCGCCCGGGTATGTTGTGTGCCAATAGAACTTCGTCTTGTCCGCTTTGGTCCCAGACAGTGCCACTTTATCAGCGTTGATAATAATTACATGGTCGCCGCAATCCATATTCGGTGTCCATGTGGCTTTGTTTTTGCCACGCAGGATGTTCGCGACATATGCCGCCAAACGGCCCAGTGTGCAATCAGTTGCGTCAATCAGATACCATTTTGCATCCAATTCGCACTTTTTTAACGATTTTGTCGTTGCCATTTTTGTTTTACCTTTTGTTGTTTATTAAAAAGTTCGCACTATTATGGCGCAAGCCCCCAGAAAAGTCAAGAAAAATCGATACGGTATTATTGTACCGCAAGAGATAAAAAACTTGATAATTGGTTTATGGTCTGATAACCTGTATTTCGGCAATTTTATATATGGAGTCTAATATGGCAACGGATGATATCAAAAAAATACAAGAACGTGAAGCCAAGTGGCAGGCGCGCTGGCGCGAGGCGCGTGCGTTTGTCCCGAAAAACGATGGGGCAAAACCAAAATATTATAATTTGATTGAATTTCCGTTTCCATCTGGTTCGGGGTTGCATGTTGGACATATGTTGCCCTATACTGGAATGGATGTCATGGCGAGATACAAGCGTATGCGTGGTTTTGATGTGTTGTTTCCAATTGGGTATGATTCTATGGGAATTTCGTCTGAAAAATATGCAACAAAAATCGGAAAGCATCCACGGGATTCAGTCGCAGAACTGATTAAAATTTTTGAAAAAGACATTTCAGTTATGGGGCTTTCTTTTGACCCAGAATCAAAAATTGCGACATCTGATCCAGAATATATCAAATGGACTCAGTGGATGTTTATTCAGTTTTTTCGTGCTGGATTGGCATACAAGTCTGAATTGCCAATGAATTGGTGCCCAAATTGCCGAACAAACCTTACCAATGAAGAATTAGAGGATGGTTGTTGTGAACGTTGTCACGGACCGGTTGAAAAGAGAATGAAACTGCAATGGAATTTGGCTATTACCAAATATGCCGATCGTTTGATTGATGACCTTGACTTGGTTGATTATCCCGAAAAAGTCAAAACTATGCAGATAAACTGGATTGGTCGTTCGTACGGCGCGGATGTTGATTTTCGGGTTGGTGACGATATTATGACGGTCTATACGACACGCATTGATACTATATTCGGTGTGACATTTTGTGTTATTGCGCCAGAACATAAGTTGGTGAAAAAATGGCTTGACGAAGGGAAAATCAAAAATGTCGATGCGGTGAAAGAATATATTGCTGCGGCCAAAGCAAAATCCGAGATTGAACGAACCGATGTTACAAAAGATAAAACAGGCGTGAAACTTGATGGGGTCATGGCGAAAAACCCATTTAACAGTCGTGAAATTCCAATCTTTATATCGGATTATGTATTGGCAGACTATGGCTTTGGCGCGATTATGGCGGTGCCCGCGCATGATGAACGCGACTGGGACTTTGCCAAGAAATTTGGATTAGAGATTATTCCAGTATTGGCGGGCGGTGAATCGGATAAAGTCTGGACCGGTGACGGTATACATATAAACTCAGATTTCTTGAATGGTATGGATAAAGAAACGGCCATCGCCGCCGCGATAAAGTACGGTACCGAACATGGCTTTGCGCGTGGAACAAAGAAGTATAAACTGAAAGATTGGGGATTTTCGCGTCAAATGTACTGGGGCGAACCTATTCCTATGGTTTATTGCGAAAAATGTGGTTGGCAACCAATAGACGAATCCGAATTGCCGCTGTTGCAACCATATATGGACGACTATAAACCAACCGAAAACGGCGAAAGTCCGTTAGCGCGTGCAACAGATTGGATTAAAACAAAGTGTCCATGTTGTGGGGGTAATGCGCAGCGTGAAACGGATACTATGCCACAATGGGCTGGGTCGTCATGGTATTTTATGCGTTATCTTGATCCGCGGAATGATAAAGAATTCTGTTCGCGTGCACAATTGGATAAATGGATGCCAGTTGATCACTATAATGGCGGTATGGAACATACGACGCGTCACCTGCTCTATTCGCGCTTTTGGTACAAGGCATTGGCTGATTTGGGCTATGTCCCAGGGGTCGAACCATATAAAAAACGCACCAGTAACGGGCTTATTATGGGTGCTGATGGCCAAAAAATGTCGAAATCACGCGGAAATGTTGTGCCGTCGTCTGATGTTGTGGCACGTGTGGGCGCAGATGCATGCAGGTTGGCAATACTTTATCTGGCACCATGGGAACAAAACAATATGAATTGGTCCGAAGATACTTTGCGTGGGGTCGAACGTTTCCTGCGTCGGGTTGAATCGACTGGAGACAATCTGGCCGATGACGCACTGACCGATGAACAAGATGTTTTGGTGAATCGTTTGATTGCCGATGTGACCGAGCGTCTGGATGGTATGAAATTTAATACGGCAATTTCTGCAATGATGGAGTTTTTGAACGCGTTCCCGGGCGGGAAAATGCCACGCGCCGCGTATGCGGTCTTGATTCAGTTGCTGAACCCGTTCGCGCCGCATTTAACCGAAGAAATGTGGGAAAAACTTGGGCACACAGAAATGCTGGTCTTTGAACCGTGGCCGACATTTGACGCGTCAAAGTTGGTGGAAACAACCACGACCTTTGCGGTGACAATCAACGGAAAACGTGTTGGTGAATTTACCGCCAGTGTAAATGCCACCGACGATGAATTGATCGCGTCTGGGCGCGCAGCAGCGGGGACAAAGTTAGATGGCACAGAAATAATCAAAACTATCGTCGTCCCGAAAAAGTTAGTAAATTTCGTGGTAAAAAAGTAATTAGTGATTAGTGTCAGTGATTAGTGATTAGAAAAACCGCCAGTTCTAATCTCGCTGTAGCAGAGCGAAAGCGGATGGCGGTTTTTTTGTTGTGTCACGCAATAATATGTTGATTTTGTTCCTATCGTATGCTAGGCTTGCCTGGGTACCAAAGGGGACATTAAATGCTTTTAAAAACTTTTTTGCGCGGGGTTTGTGTCGCGCTTGTTGGTGTGACGCTGGTTGGGCACAGTGCCAATGCGGGTCCATTTACACATAAAAACAGCCTTGGCGACGTTATGATGGTTATGGCGCCGGCATACGCCCTTGGCATGGCGTTTATGAGCCACGATTACGAAGGTATGTTGCAACTGGGGTCGTCAGTGCTGGCGGCGCAAATCGCGGTGGAAAGTTTGAAATTACTGGAATTAGAAACACGCCCAAACGGCACAGACCGCAAATCTTTCCCGTCGGGGCATGCGGCGGGCGCGTTTTCGGGTGCAATGTTTGTGCATAAACGTTATGGTTGGAAACCTGCGTTGGTGCCATATGGTATGAGTCTTGTCGCCAGCTGGGCGCGTGTATCGTCAGGTGCACACTATGTGCACGATGTTTTGGCTGGCGCGGCAATTTCTGCATTTTTTACATGGATTTTAGTCGGAAAATATATGCCCGACGGTGTCAGCGTATCCGCCGACCCAGAATCTGTGAAACTCGGCTTTAATATAAAGTTCTAGTGGTTAGTTATTAGTGATTAGTGGTTAGTAAAGTCTGGAATTAGTTCGTAATTGTGAGATTATTCCAGAGTCTACTAGCCACTTACACTATCCACTAACCACTAAACAGTATTTTTTACACAAACACAAATTGCACTTGCCATTGGGGGGTGTTTTTTGGTACTATACAGACAAGGCAGAAATGAAAAGAATTGCACTTTATATTATTTTCGGTGTTTGTTTGGCTGGCACAGCGGCGACGGCGGCGGTGCGCCCAGTGACATCAATGTCACGCTATGTCAATCCGCAATCTTATGCTTATATGTATCCTTACCTGAATAACCAGATGCGAACCGAATTAAATCCTGGCACAACCGTGTCGATGGTGAATAACCCTGTGGATGTAATCGTACGAACAACACCTATGTCGCAACCGCGACGCGTTGTCCCGCGTCCGGCACGCACCACATCAACCGATGCGCGCGCTGCAACGGGAACGGTCGGCGCAACCGCCCCTGCACCCGCCACACAAAATACTGCGCGTCGCGTCGTCCCACGATCGGCCAATGTCACACAAAGTTCACAAAATCGTGCGGCAAATCGTTCGGGGACACGCATTGATTCTAATACATCCAGCCGAGTGGACAACATTACCACAACAGTGACAACAACAACCGATGGTGGTGTATCGACGACACGCTGTATGGCGGATTATATAAACTGTATGAACGGGTATTGCGCACGCGAAAACACCGCCTATAACCGTTGCTATTGCAGCGCAAAGTTATCACAAATCGATTCCGAATACCAACCACAAATCGAAGGTATGGTCATGCAAATTCTGACCCTGCGGGGCACTGGCGAATGGTCTGCCGACGAAATGAATGAATACTGGATGGAAAAAATCGGTCAATATGTCGGCGAAAATTCATGGATCAAACTGGACAATGCATTAAATATCAACTGGCCAACGCCCGACGAACGTGTTCGTGGCAACGCGGCATTCACAATCGGACACGAATATTGTGTTGCGCATTTGCGTGCCTGTGGATATATGGCACAAAATCTGCGCGACGCCTATCGGTCCCAGATATCGCGCGATTGCACAAAGTATGAAAATTCACTTATGCTGATACGAAATGCCGCCGCATCTATGATTGAACACTACAGCAACTAAATCACTTTCCGAACATTTTTTCGCATTCAATGTTGTGCCGATAAATATTGCGCGCCAAATCGTCGCTGATATTATCCCAGTCGCCATCGCGTCCGTATATGATATCACAGTGCACCGCACAAACTGCGTCAGTCTGATATGGTATATTTTTCGCGCAAGATGTGACGAATATCGCGCACAGCGGTATGAAAAACTTTGTCATCAATTTTCCTTTTTTTATCCAATTGTGTTATCAATTCATTTGTTTGTGCATCGGCCATATCCGCCCTGCACTTTGCACGCGCAATCTGGGTCCCTGCATAAAACGCACCAAAAACCATGGCGCCAATGGCGCCAATAAAATAAATACGTGACATAGAATCCCCCATAAAAAAAACGCAACCTTGTGGTTGCGTTTATATTATTGATTCATCGAATTAAAGAAATCCGAATTCGTTTTAGTCAATCGCAATTTGTCTAACAAGAACTCCATCGCTTCCAATGTGCCCATCGGGTTGATAATTCGACGCAAGACATACATCTTGGCCAGCATTTCTTTGCCAACCAGCAAATCTTCTTTGCGTGTACCCGATTTTGTGATATCGATTGCCGGATAGACGCGTTTATCAGACAACTTGCGATCAAGGATGATTTCGCTGTTTCCTGTGCCTTTGAATTCTTCAAATATGACTTCGTCCATTTTTGATCCTGTGTCAACCAATGCCGTTGCGATGATAGTCAAACTGCCCCCGCCTTCAATATTACGGGCTGCGCCAAAGAAACGCTTTGGTCGCTGTAACGCATAGGCATCAACACCACCAGTCAAAACTTTGCCACTGGACGGTACGACGGTATTATATGCGCGCCCCAGTCGCGTGATAGAATCCAGCAAAATCACAACATCTTGGCCTGATTCAACCAAACGTTTTGCCTTTTCAATCACCATTTCTGCAACCTGGATATGGCGCGTTGCAGGTTCATCGAACGTAGACGAAATTACTTCGCCTTTGACGCTGCGTTGCATATCGGTGACCTCTTCGGGGCGTTCATCAATCAACAGCACAATCAGTTTTACATCTGGATAATTTGTCGCAATAGAATGCGCGATATTCTGCAACATAACCGTTTTACCTGTACGCGGTGGTGCCACAATCAACGAACGCTGGCCACGGCCTGTTGGCGAAATCAGGTCAATTACACGCGCCGACAAATTGCGCCCTTTGTCAGTATCGTCAACGACCTCCATCTTTAATTGTTCGTCTGGATACAGTGGCGTCATATCGTCAAACGATACGCGGTGACGCAGTTTTTCGGGCACATCACCATTTGCGCGCTCAATCGTTTCCAACGCAAAGTACCGCTCAGATTCGTTTTGTGGCGCCTGAATTTGCCCTTCGATATAATCGCCAGTTTTTAACCCATATTTTTTTATTAAATTCGGCGATACATACAGGTCATCGGGCCCCGCCAAGTAATTACTTTCGGGCGCGCGCAGGAATCCGAATCCGTCCTGCATCCGTTCCAACACCCCATCGCCAATCAGTGTAATTTTTTTATCTGCCGCATAGCCACGCATAACCGCAAAACGTAATTGCTGGACATTCAGTTGCGACGGGTTTTCAATACCCATATCTTCCGCCATTTTCAACAGTTGCTGTGGCGATTTAGCCTTGATTTCATTTATATGCATAAAACATCCTTTTTTGGAAATTTTTCGATGACCCAGAACGTGTCATCCCTTCAACACCCATTATTATAGTATATTTCGCATAAAAAGTCAAGTTTTTCTGTTATTCGAAATTACACGTTTGTTCCGCGCCATGCGTTTTTCATCACAAAATAAACAATGCCCAAACGGGCATTTATGATTTTGGTGGATGTGGGCGGACTCGAACCGCCGACCCCTACGATGTGAACGTAGTGCTCTAACCAACTGAGCCACACATCCAAAACCCAACACAATCTTTGGTGGGGATAGTGGGACTTGAACCCACACGGTCGCAATGACCAAAGGATTTTAAGTCCTCAGCGTCTACCATTCCGCCATATCCCCGTGCGTCACCGCATAATATTATCAATATGTTTTTGCATGCGCAAGTAAAAAATTGTTGTAAACAGGGATTTTGTGAATATAATTTACAAAAAAAGGAGCATACTATGGATAACAAAAAACACGCACCCACCATAATTTTACAGTACGATATTATCGGGAAAATTTGTCCCCATGGAATGACACGCGACAATTGCCACCTGCGTCAAGCGCTGAACGATTGGCGCCTGAAATTTCCCGCAAAATTTGGCTATCATTCACTGGACAACGGAAATTTATTGGTACCACGCGTCCAGTACTTTCACTTTCCATCCAAAAGCGGTGAATATTTTAACCTTGACGCAACGGTCAAGAATATGTGCAACGGGGTATGTCGTTACGAAAACGAAAGAAAAGCAAACCAGAACCACAATCTGGCGCAAATACAGACCGTTATAATGGCGTATACGATGTACGGCGTAAATTGTCCAGAAACGATGAACCATAAAAATTGCCCATTGCGTCGTGAATTGTCCAAAATGCAAGAACAATATCACATTGGCTATTTTCCGTTAAATGAAAAAGTTTTAGTTATGCCAAACGGACACTATGATTCACAAACGAATGTTTATCGTGATATCTTGGCGGAACGTATCGCGATTTGCGATAAATGTCGCGGGTACAATTCCCAAAGGTAATGTTGCAATAGACAGAAAACTATCAAAGCCTGTGCCGACATCGACACAGGCTTTTAAAAATCTTGGTGGAGCTGATGGGACTCAAACCCACGACCTCTACGATGCGAACGTAGCGCTCTATCAACTGAGCTACAACCCCAAAACTTTCCCGTTCCCCAGGTTTTCCGAACTTTTGCCCACACTGTGCGTCACGACAAAAATTCATGGTGGGCATAAGAAGACTCGAACTTCCAAGGGTCGCCCCACTAGTACCTGAAACTAGCGCGTCTACCAATTCCGCCATATGCCCAACGCGCCCAGCATAATAAAACATTTTCAATCGTTTTGCAAGGGAAATTTTGGCACATAATGCGCCGCTACGATGTTTTAGGCTTGCGCCCGCGTGGGGTTCGATGCTATAATGCCACCGAAAGGAATAAAGTTGAGGGTAAAATTATCGCAATTTTTATTGATTATAACGGCAATTTGCGCCTGCACGCGTACAATCATAGCAGATGGTGTTTGTTGGTGTGGCGGATATCCATGTCAGAATGCTAATGAGTATTGTGATGCAGTTCCAGAACAAGGCGAATATCAATGCGAACTGTGCCCGAGTGGCCAAATACCTAACAATAGTTGCAACGGATGTGTAGATGCAATTCCTATTCCTACCCATTGCACAGGTTATGACGATTGCCCGTCGGGGGTTGGTGATGCCAATTCTAAATGCAAAGCGATCGACGGTTGCCCATTATCATGCCAAAAATATGAAATTTGCAATACAACAAATGGCGCGATTACTACGGGAATATCGGGCAACTGTCATATCGAAGGCAACGCCTGTTATTCCAACACCCGTAATTGCAAAGATTTCCCAATAGACTATTTTATGGCTCACGGAAATGATTGCGAACAAAACGCCCAAACTGGCACAGCCAAATGGGAAAACAACACATGGGACACAAAAAACTGTGCCTGTACCGTCACAGCTCGACCTGTGTCGTTCTATAATTGCCAGCAAACATACATAGGTTTCAGTGTTTCAGACGCCGATAGATACGAAACCCAAACAGCCAACAATAGTGTCATATATCATGTTGATTACCTATATTGCACAAAATGTGCCCCAGGTTGGTTACCAGATAGTGTCAATTCACCCGACGATAATGGTGTTATTATGCGCCCTGTACCACCAGATGGCTCATGGGGTGTATATCAATGTAAAACTAAAGTTTCAAAACCATATTTTTCCACTGGCTGTACCATAGATTTCTCAACATCAGCACTGAATGTCAGCAATTGTCAAGAAACTTGCAACACTGGTTTAACCATTACAACCGACGGCGCGACCAGCGCGAATGCCTGCATACCCGATAGCACGACATACCGCGACGGCACCGGCACATTTACCCTTGGCCCAGATAAATGCACCCCATAACACAATAAACGCATTTCCACCGAGATACCGTGTCAATATCACCCACGCAAAACTTTTGTTTTGCGCGGGGCCCGATGCACGGTATGACGGCGGAAATCGCGGGGTGACGAAACAAAAAATCACAATATGACTGTGTTTTTTTCGATTATTTTACATTCGCCTGTTGAAACAGTTCGGTTGGTTTTACCGTTTTTTCTTTCTGTTTAACGCGCGTCAGCATAGTATCCAATGCTTTGCGTTCAAAAATCATACCGCGCAACATTGTCAATGCATTCGGGTTCTTGTTATAAAATTCGAAAATCTGTTTCGGTTCAGGATAACGTGCCGCCTCGGCCCAGATGGCCTGTTGCAGGTCATCGCGCGAAACCTCTACGCCATTTTTTGTACCCCATTCGGCCAATGTCAGTCCCAGTTTAACACGACGTTCCGCATCTTTGCGTTCGCGCTTTTCATCAAATTTACAATCGTCGCCACATTTGCCATCACAGTGTGCATGTTTGTGTTCGTGTTCGCTTTTTGCCATCTGTAATTCCTGGTCCACCAACACATCCGGCAGATTCATTTTTACTTTTTCTGCCAAGATATCCAGCAATTCGTTGCGCATTTCTTGCTGGGCCGCTTCGTTATATTGATTGTTCAAAATCTCGCGAATATGGTCGCGCAGTTTATCAACACTTTCAAATCCGATTTCTTTTGCAAAATCATTGTTCAATTCGGGCAAAACATGTTTACGAACCTCGTGCACTTTGACCGCAAAACGCGCGGCTTTGCCCGCCAAATCCGCCGCATGATAGTCGCGTGGGAATTTAACATCTACATCAAATTCGTCGCCTGCACGATGACCAATAACCTGGTCTTCGAATCCTGGGATAAATGCGCCCGACCCCAAAACCAAGTGATGCTTTTCCGCGCTGCCACCTTGGAATGCGTCTTTGCCAATATAGCCCGTAAAATCAATAACCGCTGTATCGCCCTGCTTTGCCGCATATTTTTCAGGTTGCTTTTCTGCGACACTGCGTGCGCGTTGCAAATTTTCTAATGCTTTTTCAACCTCGGCCTCGTCCAGTTTTGTGACCTTTTTCGTCACAGTAAACTTATCCAGTTCAATTTCGGGTAATGTCGGCAAAATATCAAAATCCAGTGTATATTCCGCATCTTTTCCAATTTCCCATTTTCCCAAATCTGCACGCGGCGCACCTGCAAGGCGGATTTTTTTATCCCCAGCGTATTTTTCAAGGTCGCTGTTCATCAATTTATCAATTGCCTCGCCCATCGCAGATGCGTTATATTTCTGGCGCAGGACCGAAAGTGGTACATGTCCTTTGCGGAAACCCGGCATTTTCATATCCGCACCGTATTTCTGTAATACTGCATCGGCCCCAGCCTGAATTTCGTCGGCGGTTAAAAAACCAGTAACCGAATAATGTAAATCTTTGATTTTTTCTTTCTTGATCATATTTTTCCCTTTGATATTAGATTTGTCGAACGATTATAACCAGATTTTTTTACGAATTCAACATATTTATATTGGACATTATGCACATCTGGATTTCAGATTGTTCAGCACCGACGAAACCGACATACCGTCGCGTAAAACCGCACTGTTATTCATTGATAAGCCATTATAAAATGTTGCATTTGGTGCACGTCCAACTTTGGCCGATATCAAAATGCGTTCGGCCGTGTTTTGATTACTGAATAACGGCACAATACGAAAGTTTCCACAATGTTTCGCCATTTCGGCCATAACACGCGGCATCTCTGACATCGGTATAATCGTCGCAAATGTACCATTGGGCTTTGTCCGCGCGACACATTTTCGCACCCACATTGTTAAATCTGCGTTATGATGTGCATTGTGGTGTGCCGGCGTACCTTTGAAGTATGGTGGATTTGTGATAACTAAATCAAAGGTGCGACACGTGCGCCAGTGCATCACATCTGTGTTTATAAATTCGGCAACACGATTATTCAGCACAAAGTTTTCTTTGGCCACCGTCAACATTTCATCCGATATATCAATACCGGTCACAGTGATATTCGGCATCCGCGCCAGCAAACACAACGCGACCGCCCCTGTGCCCGTTCCCACATCTAAAACGGTTTTTGGCGCACCATCAACAAACGCCGCCAGCCACACCGCATCTGATGTAGGGTTATACGAACTTTGGCGCATTTTAACTTGCCCGCCCATAATAGTAAAAAACTCTTGTGTTTCACGCATACCTGTATAATAATTCATCATAATCAAAAGGCAAGCAAATGTTTGATGAAAGTTTAATTGTTGCAAGTGCAGTCAGCGCATTTAATAATGCCGCCGTCGCTGCACCTGCGTTTTTCTGGAATGCGTTGTTGGGTGTACCACTGTTTGTGGCGGTGTATTTTTTTGGTCGTAATTTTGCCAACAAATTGGGATTTCGTGCCTATGTGACATCGGCCCGCGCCAGTTTCTGGACAGTGGTTATAACGGCGCTGTGGGTTGTGCTGATGGGGGGCAACTATGATGTATTACGCGACGGGGTTTCGTTGATGCCGTGGATTTCGGCGGCAATTTTATTAGTTGCGTCTGTGTTTGTTGGCATAAATACACGCCCAATGCGATTACCAATATGGTACGGCGCAAAAAGTGTCGGTCCCCGTTGGCGTTGGTTTGTGAATATCTTTGTGTTGTTGGTTTGCTTGGTGCCTGTGGGGCTGGGCGATACTTTGAATTGGTGGGGCCCGATTTTACAGGTCGGTGCAGTGTTGTTTGGTCTGGCACTGGGCCGATTCAGCGGTCGCCAAATCCGTGCTGTACCATGTGCGATTGGCGTAATGTTCCTTGGTACTGTCGGCATTTTGATGCAGCCTGAATTGTGGCGATTTGGACAACTGGGGAATCTGACCCCGATTCATATTGTTTGGATTTTAATCACTGGCATATTGGTTGCGGCGGCAATGGCGGTCAACATCGTTCAACCGCGCGGGCGCATACACCACAGTGCATATGTGAAATTAAAGTGGATGGTGCGATTTGCAACAGTATTATGTATGATTCTGTTTATATTGACCGAGGCCGTTCCTATTTTCATTGCATCGGTTGTATCGGCATTTGTTCTGTTTGCGATGTCTGTATGGCACGCAAATGAAATCAACAGCCAATTAGCAGATTTCGCGATGGCGTGGTTGATTTTGGTGTTTGGGGTGTTATCAGGTATCGTCACCATAACGGCCATCGGTGCGCTGTGGATTGGGGTCATAAAATCAGAGTCCAACAATAAAAATCAAAGCGTAAAATTTTTGTTATAATTGGTTATATTTATTGAATATAAAATCAAACCCCAACAGTGTATCATAGCGGTGTAACAAAACACAGGTAATTATGCTATGACAAATATACATCCGACCGCGATTATTCATGATGGGGCTGTATTGGGCGCCGACTGTAAAATCGGGCCATATTGCATTGTTGGGTCAAATGTGACATTGGGGGACCGTGTTGAATTGGTCTCTAATGTTATAATTGACGGCAAAACATCGATTGGCGACGACAGCATTGTCTATCCGTTTGCCGTCCTTGGGGTAATGAGCCAAGATTTAAAATGGCAAGATGAATCAACCATGACGGGGCTGCGCATTGGTAAACGCTGTCGCATTCGCGAATACGTAACGATACATTCGGGTACGCCTGCATCGGACGGCACCGTAATTGGTGACGATTGCCAGATTATGGTCAATGCACACGTAGGACACGATTGCAAAATCGGAAACAGTGTGGTTATGTCTAACCTGGTCCAGGTTGCCGGCCACGTAGAAATCGAAGACTTTGCGATTTTATCTGGCGATGTTATGGTGTTACAGTTTGCACGCATTGGGCGCAACGCGTTCATTGGTGGAATGTCGGGCGTCCCGCATGATATATTACCCTATGCGATATATGACGGTGTACGCGCGACCTATCGAACGATAAACCGCGTTGGATTGATGCGCCATGGGTTCACTAACGAAGATATGCACGCAATTCATTCGGTATACAATGCCGTGTTTCATGAAACCGACGGTACCGTCGCAGAACGATTAAACCGCATTCGTCGCGAAGTAAAAAATAACAAATATGCGATGGACGCGATTGATTTCATTGAAAATCGGTCTAAACGTGGAATCGGCACATCGGGCAATGCAGAATAAAAAATTGAAAATCTTTATAATCGCTGGCGAAGTGTCCGGGGATGTCCTTGGCGCCCGCGTTATGCAACGCATGCAGAACTATGCTGAATTCGTCGGAATTGGCGGTGAAAATATGACCGCATGCGGATTAAAATCAATTTTTCCAATGGCAGACCTTGCCGTTATGGGCATTCTGGAGGTATTAGCGCACGTACACACTTTGACGCGCCGCATACACCAGACCGTAAATGCGATTATTGATGAAAAGCCTGATTTGGTCTTGACAATTGATTCACCTGGCTTTGCGCGCAGTGTCATAAAAAAACTGCGTCAATCACGCCGTGGGGCCGATATGATTGCAAACGGTTTACGATTCCATCACATTGTCGCGCCCCAGGTTTGGGCATGGCGCCCAGGACGCGCAAAGAAATACGCCAAAACGTTTGATAAACTGTACGCGTTCTTTGATTTTGAAATTCCGTATTTTACTAAATACGGCCTTGACACCATCGCAGTTGGCCATCCGATTGCCGAAAATATAATGAATGCGGTTGAATCAAAAACCACCACCCAAAACGAAAAAATTATAACCATAGTCCCCGGCAGCCGCATGTCCGAAGTCAAACGCCTAATGCCACTGTTTCATGGCGTGGTATCGGTAATAAATTCATGTGGCTATCGTGGATACAAATTTGCGATTCCTGTGGTTGAAACAACGCGCGAATATGTAAAAAACGCGGTAAAAACTTGGCCAATTAAACCCGAATTGGTCGATTCGACTGCGCGCTATGAATTATATAGGAAAACCTATATCGCTTTGGTGGCCAGTGGCACCGTATCGGCAGAACTAGCAATGTTGCACATACCGACGATTGTCACATATAAAATGAACCAAATAACAACATTGCTGTTGCGGATGGCTATTCGTGTTCGGTGGGTATCGTTGGTCAACATATTGCTGAATCGGTCGGTGTACCCTGAATTTCTGGGCGATGCTGCGACGGTCGACAATATTATGAACGCAATCGATGAAATTGCGGTACCGGCCAATCGTGCGAAAATGATTGCTGAATTATCGGCGGCAGATAATATGTGGATGCGTAATGGCACCCCCGCCAGCCAAATCATCGCAGATGATATAATGAAAGTGGTTAGTTGTTAGTGGTTAGTGATTAGTGGTTAGTTGGATGAACCACATCTTATTTTACTATCCCATCTGGCAAGTCGTTTGGAATATTATCTTCTGAACAATCATTTTGATGATCAAACGGGCAAACCTGATTGGTGGCAGGATTGATAGCAGATGTACAATATTCATCAAGTGCTATCTGTGCACATGTTCGACCATAAGTAGAGACATTTGAACACATAGCTCCTGATGGTGCATTTTTGCAAGGCATATCATTATGTTCAACATCATCAAGTGCTATAACCGCAGAACATTTACTTATTAATCCATTTTTACTTCTGCGACCACCATTTTCCCAACATGAACATATTCCCCATGCGTTAATATCTAGATTTAAAGCATAATCTTTTGGGCATATATTTTCCTTTTTGTCTCTAGAAACACCGTAACTTTGGTTTAATATATCAAGTACAGCACCTTCCCACTCGACTTGGCATAAATTATCCACATCTCTATAGAATAAATGGTCTATAAATTGTGCCTCTATAAATTTGCCCTGGACATTCATACACTGGGTGGACAAAGCATCGATAATCTGGTTATAGACCTCGGTCGCGACACCCGTTGGACGCAGGCGACGATTTTGGAATTTATAATTTGTATCATTCCAATCTATATTGCCCTGGGCATCCCGCTGGGCCCAACCGTATCCATACGCATTGTTATTGGTATTGTCTGGCGCGGTATATTTATAGTACCCAAACGGTGATGACACTTCCCGCTTTGCAATTATTGAATCAAGGCCACCGAACACAGTTTCTACTTTATCGGCACAGCTGTCGATGTCTGCTATGCGTTGGGCGCACTTTGATTTATAGCCCGGCAATCTGTTTCCGCTTTCATCGTACGCATATAATGTAAACCAATCCAGCGCAGTTATTTTCGGTGGGTTTGCACTATCGACAATCGCATCCACACGATTGGCTTCAAACAGACCACTGGATGGGTTATAGAAATTTTCATAATTCGTACCACCAAAATTGTCAAAGCACTGTTGTGCAACCGCGCGACATGCCGTCAATGTATCGGTATCTGTCTGGGTGTCGATATAGTTTGCAATAATATCATTGTCAAACATATTATTACACGATTCAACATAGTCACCGCACATCTGGCGCGTCAGTACAATTTTATCTGGCATCAATGATATTTCGGTGTTTCCGTCAATCAACGATGCCATCGCCGCCGTAATTGCTGTGTCACGATCGGTATAGCACTTTGATATAAAATCGAAACAGCCCTGTTTTATCTCTTTTACTTTGGATTGTTGAGCATAGTATATGTCCAATAATGCTTTGTCCAAATATTCCGACCATACATCATCGGCGATTTCACGACATTTATCCAGTGCACCCAATGCAAATTTTTTTGTTTTTGTCTCAAAATTTTTCACAAACTTTTGATTTCCCGAAATCTTTGCCAATGTTTGATCCACAGAATCTTTGCTGTAATCAAACTTCAATAAATTACCCAATTCATAGAACCGCACAACCCCTGTAATCGGCGCCCCCGTCGTCACATCGATAAATTCACCATTATCAAGGCATTTATGATAATTTTCGCCGCATACATTGTCACTTAAAATCGCCGTCTCGACATTATTGATACACGCCGTCATATCATCTGAATTATGTTTGCGACGATTTTCTATACGCGCCAAATCCAGCATCGCGCTGCCCTCGCGAATTGCGGCCTTTAATTCGCGCTGTTTGTTTTGGATTGCCGTCTGGACCGTATTACAATCCTGTTCAATCTGCATTAAATACGCATTTACCGCACGTTGCAGTGACGCATCATTACAATCGTTTGCAACCGCACTGCGACATGTAGAAAACACCGCGTTATAAAGTTCTGTTCCATTATAAGACGCAATAGCATTCGCGCTGTCATTCAACCCGAATACTGTCGTTGTATCAAATGATAAATTTATACTGTTCAAATCCGCCAATTTTCCACTGACATTCGCATCGTCGCCACGAATAGAATTCATAATTGCCGTCAATAAAGCCTTGGATGCCGAAACATCCGATGTCAATGCATTTTCACCGTCCGACGCAGTATGTATGGCGGTCGCCTGGGCGGCGGTCATTCCGACCATATCAAGGTTTTCGGTAAATTCAGTCAATTTCTCATTCGTTTCAACAAGGTTTTGCCGCGCCGCACTAAGATTTGATATGCGATTACTGCACGAACAGCGCCGATAATCATCGTTTTTTAACAAACAAAACTGGTCCATACACTGAAAATACGCAGCCTTGCATTGTGTATATGCCGCACCAGTGCGCGTATCTGACATCGATGTCACATCGGTCGCCGCACGCGACGCAATCGCCGTCCGTGTTGTCGCCGCACGCGGCACCCCCACATATCCACCACGTGACGCTGTTGAAACAGGCCGCGCCCGCGTTGTCCCAGTATTTAACCGCAACACACCCGACCGCGACACCGTTGCGGCATTTGTCCGCAAAGTATCCGCCGCGCGTTCCGACTGGGCCACACCTGTACGCGTTGACACCCGCGATTGCGTCGTTTGATTTACACCAACCGCACGCGACCCAGAATCGACACTATCACGCACCGCGGCGTATGCTGCAACAACAGCAAACGCGCCCGCAAATGTGGCAAAAATCAGAATTTTCTTCATCTCTGGTACATATTTTATCAAAAACTATAAATCCCAGGCAAGGAAAAAATAAAACGATTACATGGTAAAATCTTGCCCAAGGTAAACTTTCTTGACCATTTCGTCACGAATAATTTCGTCACTGGTTCCGTGTTTCAAAATCTTTCCATCATGCAACACATAACTGCGATCGGTAATTCCCAGTGTTTCACGCACATTGTGATCTGTGATGATTACCCCCAAACCACGATTTTTTAATTGCGACACAAGGCATCGTATTTCATTGACCGCAATAGGGTCAATTCCTGCAAACGGTTCGTCCAATAAAATAAACTTTGGATCATTCGCCAATGCACGCGCAATTTCAACACGACGACGTTCGCCACCCGACAACGCTGTCGCAGGACTGCGCCGCAGATGCGCAATAGAAAACTCGTCCAGCAATGCATCTAATTTCTGTTGCCGCTTTTTTGCACTGGGTTCGACCATTTCCAATATTGCCATAATATTCTGTTCAACATTCAGACCACGAAACACGCTGTTTTCTTGGGGTAAATAGCCAATATGCAATCGCGCCCGCTGGTAAAATGGTAAATGTGTGATATCTTGGCTGTTCAAAAATATCTGGCCACTGGTTGCATCTAATTGCCCAGTTATACAGTAAAATGCGGTTGTTTTACCTGCGCCATTGGGGCCCAACAAACCAACCGATTCACCCTGGCGCGCAATCAAAGAAATATCACGCAATACAACGCGTCGCCCATACGATTTCGACAGATGTTCAATTTTTAATACAGATTGCTTCATAGTTTTACCACCAATTCCTTTGTTTGCAGTTCGTTGCCATCATTTGATTTTATGCGCACATTCCCAGTCAGTGTGACCGTTTTCGTGACACGATTATATTCGCCCATGTTCGCCGAAAATCGAAATACCGTTTTTGTTCCATTTTGAATCTGGGTTGTATTTCCAGACACACGGTCAAGGAAAATAATATCTGGTTTATCATACTCTTGGCGTCCAGTTTCTGCAACGATACGAAATGGTTCACCATTTTTATCAATTCCGTTAAATGTTGCGCCCGACATTTTAAACTGGTTACTGACTATGTCCGTCATATTTATAACCGATATAGGCGACCACAGCAATTGACGCGACACCAGCGCGCCTGTAACCAACGCCGCCACCATAACAAGGCCCCACCCTGTGAAAAAGAATTGCACAAGGCGTTGCCAGCGACGATGCTTGCGAATTATTATAAAATTGCGTTTATCTTGTTGCATAACACATTGTATGTTATAACGATTGAAATAAAAAAGCAATTCATATATTTTGCCACGCGTCGACACATTTTGTGTTTTTGCTTGCTTTTTATCACAAATGTTGCTTCAATAGCACCAGGTTTAACAAAAGGAAGTGAAAATGGCAGGAAGCATTAATAAAGTTATCTTGGTCGGAAATGTCGGGCAAGACCCTCAAACACGCACTATGCAAAGTGGACAAAAAGTTATCACTTTTTCGTTGGCAACATCGGATCGGTGGCGCGACCGCCAAAGTGGCGAACAGAAAGAACAAACCGAATGGCACCGAATCGTGATATTCAATCCGAATCTGATAGAGGTTGCCGAACGCATGTTGCAAAAAGGAACAAAACTGTATATCGAAGGCACGCTGCGTACGCGCAAATGGCAGAATCAACAAGGAATCGACACATACACAACCGAAGTTGTTCTGAATCAATTCGCGGGCACTATGGTAATCTTATCGGGTGCAAAAGCAATGGACGCAATGTCTGGCACAGGGGCAACGACGACGCCCCCTGCACCAACCGAAGAAATATCGGTGACCGAAATCGGTGACGATATTCCATTCTGATGGAATTATGCCGATTGGCCAAAAATCAATCACACAACTCTCAAGGCGCAATACATTGCGCCTGTTTTTTTGTTGTACAACGATAATAAATATACATTTTTATATTTGGTGATTTGCTTTTTTTGTGATATAATATTGCGCAAGAGAGAGTGCGAATATGAAGAAATTTCTTTTCATTAGTTTAATCGTGACACTGGTTGGCGGTATATCGGGCGCGTTTGGTGCAGCGAATGTATTGGTGCCGAAAAAGGCCGATTCGGTCGCAAAACGTGATGCCTCAACATCTACATCGGATATGGGGGCCAGTCTGTTACCGACGGCGGCGACACTGGTTGGGAATGTTATCGCGCTGAATCAACAGCAAAAGGCACTGGCGGCGGAATGTGAACCATCTGCACGCGATTTAGAATTTGTAAACAGAATGGTCAAAGAATGGGCATATGCTGGGGCAACGAATCCATTGGCTGCAAATTCGCGTGGATTTCGTGCATGCGACAACGGCGAAACCTATGAAGCAACCGTGCGTCGTTCTGGCACAGGACTCAGTATCGATTCGGCACTGGTGTGTTACGATACATTTTCCAAACTGGATGCGCACGGCGCCGTATGGGAAGGCTTTCCCAAGGCCGCGGTCGCCGAATATTGCACGGATGGCACCGCACTTAATGCATGCAGTCGTAATAATCGCAAAAAAATGACCAATATGTGGACTATATTCGACATGATAGACTTTGATAACAAAGATTATACCATTGCCGAAGCATCCCAGGCCCAGGCATTATTGCAAAAAGCGACGAATTGTTCAGGCAATAAATTGGCGGCAAAACGTTTAGAAAGTTTTGGTGGATTTATAACAAGTACTATTGGCAATATGGGTCAAAAAACAAACACTACATCGGTTATGGATGCAGTGGGCAGTATTGTACAAACCACAGGAATCGGCGGAATCAGCGGTCTGGCCGGTGTAGCAAGTCAGTTTCTGGATAAATAGATTGGTGGGGCAATATTTTTTGCTTTACTAAAAATGACAAAATGCGTATAATATGCGCAGGATAATAAAGGAAAGGATTATATTATGAAAACACATTCAAATGTATCATTGTTGGCACTTTCGCGTATATTGGCGATGACCGCGGTTGTTGGATTGGCGGCATGCAGTGGTTCTTCGTCTGATCCCGAATATGACAATGGTGGCTATGTTGCGACACCGACGGTCGACTATGTTGAACAACTTGATGTCTATTCTGCGCCACACCGTGATTCTTTCTTGAACCAGCTGGCAATGAACTATCGTTCGTATGCGATATACAACGCACGGACCAGTGGCTTTCCCGATGTCGGCGAATTATTCGCACAAAAGGCTGTCGCGGCTTTTTCTGGCGAAGTGCCCTTTCCTGAAACTCTTGACACATGGAAAATTGCCGATGAACAAGCGGCATATGATTTGACCATGGCATATAACGACATGATTGCCCAATTACAGAATGATGCCAGTGAAACGCAACCTGAAATGGCGGCGGAACTACAGGCAAAATACGATTGCTGGTTGTCGGCGGCGGCAACAGGACAGACAGCAACTGCACGCGAATGCAAAGCGCGTTTTGAAAAAACAATGACAGCATTGCGTGATTGTACGGGCGGTCGCATTGTGAAATCGAATCGGACGACGGTCGATAATACAGCGATTCGGTCGAATGCACGAATCGCAATGGGTTCTGGGCCACGACGCACCGCGGCAACATATTATCCAGAAACCGGAAATATGTCGGCAATGCGTAATGCGAATCGCGCACGCGACGGTGTAATTATTGTAAACAATGTGAATGTACCTGAACACTTGGTAAATACTGAACCTGTGCAGCCGTTGGTATTTAATCAGAATATCTATGGTGGCGACAAAACCATCACAGACAACAGCAACAACAGCCGCACCGTCACAGACAGCGCGAACACCAATGTAAAACCAGATTGTGCATGTGCGAATCGCAGACAACCCGGAAATTTCCAGCCTGTATCTGTAACGGTAAATAATCCGACACCTGCGCCGATTATGGTCGCAGAGAGTGATGATTGTGACTGTGCCGACGAACCCGACATAGAAGAAATTCACATCTATGATGAAAACCTTGTCACACGCGCAGAATTTGTCGATATGATGATGGCTATGCGTGCGGAATTGGCGGCAATAAACGCACGCCTGGACAAGCTGTCGGCGAACAAACCCAGTGTCAAAGATTACGATGAAAAAACGATTATCAAAGTGCAACAGATTCCACTGGAACCGAAACAGCACGTTATGGAAGAGGTTTTTGAAATCCACTTTGACTTTAACAAAGCAATTATTAAACCGGAATACGAAGATATCATCAGAAAACTGGTCGGCATAACCCAGGCGAATCGCAATGTCAAGATTTCGGTCGTCGGACATACCGATACCGCAGGCAGCCAAACATACAACTATGCACTGGGTGGCCGCCGCGCCGAAGCGGTCCAGAAAATGTTGATTGAACGCGGTATCCCGTCCAGTCAAATCGTTGCGGTTTCCGCCGGTGAAGAAGACCTGAAAGTTCCAACGCCCGACGGCGTTCCAAATGCAGAAAATCGTCGTGTTCGTGTTGTAAAAGAGGTTACATACACTGAACCAGGTGGCGAATTGGTGCCTGTTGCAGATGTATCGGTCGAAGAATTCATCGATGACTGCGGCGGCGCAGAATGTGACATGTAATCGATTTGGTGGTGCAAAAAACGCTTGACAAAAGTTTTTGTTAGTATAAAATAGCACCCTACCAGAGAGATACTTTGAAAAAGGTGTTGAATATGGCAAAGTTAGAAGATATTAAGAAAGCGGGCCAGCGGTTGGCATTTCGTTCAGCGGCGGCCGATGTGTTTGATTTAACGGCTCCGTTGAATGCGGCATTTCAAAGACATGGTGTTGCATCACCATTGATACCGCATAATCCAGAGGATATGATACAACACTAAATGGCTTTTTTTCTATTGGCAATTTGGTACAGTGGCACCCCGTGCCACTGTGCTTTTTTTCCGCCGTCATGCCGTTTTTTCTCGTCACCCCGTGCTCCGACACGGGGTCTATTCAGTCTCACTGTATCTGCAGAGGCCCCGACTTTCGTCGGGGTGACGGCGATTTTTTTCTGGGCGATTCGGGGTGGACATAAACGAACGTTTATGTCCAGTGTTTTTTTCGTTTTTTGTGATTTTTAAAAAGTCCAGATTTCTGGGATTTTTTGTTTTTGTTTTTCGCTGTTGTCACCCTGGACACAAACGTTCGTTTATGTCCATAATGTGTGTAAGTAAAAAGAGGGATGTTGTGAAAAAATTATTGTTTGCGATTTTTGCGGGATTTATCGGGCTTTCGGCGATTGCAACCGACACAGTTTCGGATGGGAAAGTCGCTACGACCGTCGGCTTTGTGACCGAACAAATGGCACCACTTCAGGACAATTTCCCCGGCCAATCGGGCACCAAAGCGGTCACATTCGGCACCGAATCGGGTGAAAACATTCCGCGCACAGTGACGGACAGCATGGGCAGCAGTACATCCGATAATTCATTACCAACGGCGGGTGCGGCGAAAACTGCATTGGACGCAAAGCAGGATACAATCCCCGCAAATGATTCAAACAGCGTTTTAACCTATACAGGTGTCGCGGGTTCCATCGGCAGTAAAGGCGTCTATCAAGACAGTGGTACATACGCGGAACAGATGGACGATTTAGTCACCGCAGAAACATTCAACAGCGCACTGGCTAATGGATTGAATAATGAATTTATCTGCGCCGAATACGACCCTGCGGAGCCCGACAAATGCTGGCTCTGGGAAATCCGCGCACTGAACCCAAACGCAAAAACAAATTATTTTATTATGGATTTGATTCCAGAGGGTACAGATGTGTACGGTTCAACAATTACGCGTAATGCGAATGGTTCAATTACTATTTCAATTGGACCTAGTAACCGTTATTATATATGGCATAAAACACTTTCGCAATTAGCACCAGGTTTAGAGATTGGTAAACAATATAAACTGACCATAGATACCACTGGCATACAGAAAATATACATTAGCGCACTAAGTGAGTGGTGGGAAAATAATGAAATAAAAACTATAACTGAGGAAATGCCGAGTTCTGTTGTGCGTCTGTATGCCAATGGACTCGATACCACCGCCACCATATCCAGCATCCGAATCGAGGCGGTGGACGATGATGTGCAAAGGGGCACGTATGTTTCGGCGGTTGGCACTGTGACAGTGGGCAGCACGCCGACGCCGACGAATCCTGTGTATCCTGTGTTCTATCAACAGGGCGAAATGACATTGCGCAAGATTGACGACACGTATTATGATTCGTTCGACGCGGCTACACACAAAATCACCCGCCGCGTCGGGGTAAAAGTTTTAAACGGTGCAGATGTGTGGAGTCTGCATACTAATCCTGCTTATATTTCTGCTTATCCAACATTTTTCAGTCAAACCGCGATTACGAATAGCAAACGTATTGATGCAAGTGCGCCATCGCCGATGTATTGTTCACATTTCGTTGCGGCGCCCGTTTCAGCTGCAAATGGCACCCCTATGGTTGATAATACAGTCAGCCTTAATTCCACTAGGCATAGCCTAAACGCTTTGTGGATACGAACAAGTTTATACAGTACAAATGCCGCATTCACATCGTTCCTTGCTACGCAATACGCGGCGGGCACGCCAGTGACAATTTACTATCCATTGGCGACGCCAGTAGAAGAAGACTGGCCCGATACAACATACAGTATTTACCTGCCCCAGGGACAATAGTATGAAAAATAGTTGTTGTTAAGCAATTAAAATGGGGGGCATAAAATTTGCAGATAGCACATACCCCGCCCTTGCGGCGGGGTCGGCAAGCACGAGTGGCCCAACCACGAAGTGCGCGCCGGGGGCGGGTTATCTGTTGTTTGATTTACCCGCCCCCGCATCGTGCTGCGCAATGCTTGCACTCTGCGACCCTGCCGCAAGGGCGGGGTATGCGCTGTTACCACTGTTCTGCAATTTTTCTTGTCACCCCGCATTTTTTCCCGCCACCCCGCTGAAAAGCGGGGTCTCTTTGATTCACAGCGAGACCGTTCGTCCCCTTCGCTGGCGAAGGGGTGCCAGGTAGCACCTGGCGGGGTAGTGGTCCAGCAAAGCATATAATTGGCGCATTCGCGCTGTCGCCGATAACGGCGACACAACTACCCCCGGTGTTCCACACCGTACCCCTTCTTGACAAGAAGGGGACTGCGGTTTCTCGGTGAGACTGAAGAGACCCCGCGTTTCCGCGGGGTGACGGTGTTTCCTTTGTTATGGCGGACCTGTCTCGGCGTAGCGAAGCGTAGACGGATGACCGGATTGCCATGCTAATATTGTTTTTTTGCTAAAAATGAAGTTTACAAAATTTGCGTCCAGAGTGAGTTTTCAGATATATTTCAAAATCTCTTGCTTTTTGTTCATCATCAAAAGCGATGTAATTCTTTATTTTCCACGGTTTGTATTTATTTGTGTGTATAGATTGGCCAGAGTTATGTTCTTTCAATCTCTTTTTTAAATCGGTTGTATAACCAATATAAAAGACATCGGTATAATTTATAGCCTGCAAAATATAAACATAGAACATGTTGGCCAGCCCGTCTTTTTTTGTCTTATTTTTTATAAAAAATTGCGACCAAAAAAGCCGCGGCATTCCGTTTTGCAACGCGTCAAACCCGCTGAATCGCGGCTTTGCCTGCGGCAAAGACGGATGGGGCGGATGACCGGATTCGAACCGGCGACATTCGGTACCACAAACCGACGCTCTAACCAGCTGAGCTACATCCGCCATATGTAAAACGCAGTTTAGCATTAAAATATACGATTTTCAAGATTTTTTTATGAACTGGTCAAAATTGAATTTTCCTTGACATTTATCTGAAAAACGCGTAATATAGCCGTCGCATAGTTCTGGGGTTGTAGCTCAGTTGATTAGAGCGCCTGATTTGCATTCAGGAGGTCGTGGGTTTGAGTCCCATCAGCTCCACCACAGTTTTATACAAAAATAGAATACACCGAAAAGGGGGTGAATACTTTATGGTCAAAGTTCTGGTTCGTGATAATAATGTCGAACAGGCGTTACGCGTCGCAAAGCGTAAGTCCCAGAAAGAGGGTCTGTATCGTGAAATGAAAGAACGCCAGCGTTATGAAAAACCAACAACAAAACGCAAACGTTTAAAAGAAGAAGCTGTTCGCAACGAAAAAAAACGTCAATCAAAACAACGAATGGTTTTCGGATTCTGACAACAAACGCCCATTGTGGCGTTTTTTTTATTGCCTGTATTCACATTGTGTGCTTTTTAATCCCTTGCCTTGTGTAAAAAAATAGACTATGATTCGGCGATATAAAAATCAAAGGAAAGTACAAAATGGCAAATTTGATTGTTGATGGAAACTGGGCGGCGGCCGATGTGGCGTATCGCTGTGTCGATTTTGCAGCGATTTATCCAATCACCCCCAGCAGCACTATGGGCGAACTGGCCGATGAATGGTCGTTTCAACACAAAAAGAATATCTGGGGGGCGGTACCCGAAATAATCGAAATGGAATCCGAAGGTGGCGCCGCAGGCGCAATGCATGGCGCGTTGCAGATGGGCGCATTGGCGACAACATTTACTGCGTCCCAGGGGTTATTGTTGATGATTCCAAATATGTACAAAATCGCCGGGGAACAGACGCCGTTTGTTATGCACGTAGCGGCACGCGCACTGGCAACACATGCGCTGTCCATTTTTGGCGACCACAGTGATGTTATGGCGGTGCGGTCAACTGGATTTGCAATGTTGTCGTCCCATAATGTGCAACAGGCACACGATATGGCGGCGATTGCACATGCGGCGACACTGCGCGCACGGGTGCCATTTGTGCATTTCTTTGACGGGTTCCGTACAAGCCACGAAGAATCACGCTTGCTGCGAATCGATGACGATGTTCTGCGCAAAATGATGCCCGATGATTTGGTTGCACAATATCATGCATCAGGCATGAATCCTGATAATCCAAAAATCCGCGGCACCGCCCAAAACCCAGATGTATATTTCCAGGGACGCGAGGCTGCAAATGAACTTTATATGCGCACGCCCGATATTGTGCAAGAATGTATGGATGAATTCGCAAAACTGACCGGACGGCAATATAAATTGGTTGAATATTTTGGTGATAAGAATGCCGAAAATGTTATCGTCGCGATGGGTTCCGCGTGCGAGACGATTACCGAAACAATCGAACATTTGCCATCTGGATTCGGTTTGGTCAAAGTGCATCTGTATCGTCCATTCCCTGTTGAGGCATTCTTGGCGACATTACCAAAGTCGGTGAAACAGATTGCAGTGCTGGATCGTACCAAAGAATCTGGGGCGATTGGCGAACCGCTGTACATGGATGTGAAATCGGTTGTTGGTGATCGCGCTGCGGTGTTTGGCGGACGCTATGGCATTGGTTCCAAAGAATTCAAACCACGCGATGTTGCGGCGATTTGTGAAAATATGAAGCGTGGCACACTGCATCATAATTTCACAGTTGGTATCGATGATGATTTAACAAATCTATCGTTAAAAACCGACCCCGCGTTTTCAATAGAAAACCCGAATTGCAAAACTGCGATTTTATATGGTATCGGCAGTGACGGAACCGTTGGCGCCGTTAAAAATATTGTAAAGATTGTTGGTGAAAATTCTGAATTATACCCCCAGTCTTATGCCGTATACGATTCAAAAAAGTCGGGTGGTCTGACCGCATCACACATCCGTTTTTCTGATACGCCAATCAAAAGTCAATACTTGGTCGAAGTTGCCGATTTTATCAGTGTTTCAAACTTTATGATTGCCCAGCGTTTTGATGTCTTTCGTGGGCTGCGCGCCGGCGGGACAGTAATGATAAATACATCGATGGCACCCGATGTCGCGTTTGCGAACCTGCCACGCGAAGTCCAGGAACATTTAATGCGAATTCGTGCAAATGTGTATTTCTTGGACGCAAACAGCGCCGCCGCCGAACTGGGCCTTGGAAATCGAATCAATACATTCATAATGCTGAATTTCTTTAATCTGACGCGCGTGATTGACCCGATGATTGCCGCGCAATCGGCCAAGGCAGCAATTGAAAAAACATATAAAAAGAAAGGTATGGATATAGTCGCCGCAAACTGGGCCGCGGTCGATCGTGCCACAGAATTTTTGAAACATTTTGACTTGCCATCGTCGGTGTCGAACTTCGCGCCCGATTTTGTGCCTGCAATGACCGCCGACGCACCATCTGAAATTGCTGGGACACTGGGCGAAATGGCGGCAGGACGTGGTGACGACATCCCTGTTTCACGCTTTCGTATTGGTGGCGAATTTGGCGCAGGTCAATACCCGATTGGGACATCAAAATATGAAAAGCGTGCAATTTCATCACGTGTCGCAAAGTGCGATTTGGAAAAATGTATTCAATGTGGCCGATGCTCGATGCTATGCCCGCACGCCGCAATCCGTATCAAGGCATTGACCGATGCCCAGGTTGCCGCCGCCAAGAAACAAGGTATTATTGTCGTTCCAATGAAAACACCTGAATTGGGCGCAAATATGTATTTCACAATCGCAATTTCACCGGCGGATTGTACAGGCTGTGGATTGTGCGCGAAAAATTGTCCAGTTGGCGCAATTTCTATGGTCGACGCAAATACAGATGACCAAAAAATCTTTGACGAAACGGTAAAGTTGCCGGATATTCCGCGTGAAAAACTGAATCTGAATTTACCAAAGCATATCGAATTGTTGCCACACTATTTCGAATTTCCTGGGGCGTGTGCAGGCTGTGGCGAAACACCATATATCAAAATGATGGCGCATTTGTTTGGTGACCGTATGGTTGTTGCAAATGCAACGGGTTGTTCGTCAATCTATGGCGCGAACCTGCCAACAACGCCATGGACAACCGATGCGAATGGTCGCGGGCCGGCCTGGTCAAATTCATTGTTCGAAGATAATGCCGAATATGGCCTTGGCATGCGCACCGCGTTGGACCAGCGTCGTAATACATTACGTGGGCTGCTGTTCGAACTGGGGATATCGGATGTTGAAAAAATATTTGCCGAAACCAATGTAGACGATCAGCGCAAGATAAAAGATTCTTTGGCGAAACAGTTAAAGAAAATCGATTCGCCGACGGCGCGATTGGCGGAAAGTATGCTGGGCGATGTTGTGCAAAAATCGGTCTGGATTGTCGGTGGTGACGGATGGGCATACGATATCGGATATGGTGGGCTGGACCATGTCCTGCACAGTGGCGAAAATGTGAATATATTGGTGCTTGATACCGAAGGTTATTCGAATACTGGCGGGCAACAGTCCAAAGCGACACCATTCGGCGCCAGTATGAAGTTCGCAATCGGCGGTAAGAATCATGCGAAAAAAGATTTAGGTATGATTGCGATGATGTCGGGTGCCTATGTTGCACAAATTGCTATTGGGGCGAACCCGGCCCAGGCGGCGCGCGCATTTCGTGAAGCCGAATCGTTTAACGGACCATCTATTATTCTGGCATACGCGCCGTGTATCGCGCATGGATTCGCGCTGCAAAACGGCCCTGAACACCAGACCCAAATGGTAAACACTGGCGCATGGCCGCTGTACCGGTTTGACCCGCGCCTGATTGTCGAAGGGCATAATCCATTGATGATGGATTCAAATGTTGACGATTTAGCACCACTGGAAGATTTCTTGAAAACCGAAACACGTTTTGGTGCAGCGCGTGCGTCAAATCCGAACTTTGATAAACTGGTTGAATATGCGAAAGAAAACAATCAGTATAAGACCCAGTTAAAGAAATATATTGCGCACTTTGCAATGATGCGCGCAACCACACCAAAAGAAAACGGGGAAGGATAATATGAAAAAAATAATTTTAATTTTTGCGTTGGTGCTTGCAGGCTGCACTTTCCAGACTAAACATCGTGGTTATGTTTTCCCAAATGATTTAGAGGAAAAAATCATGGCGGTTAAAACCACGGCCCAGCTAGAGGATTTAATCGGTTCGCCCCAGGTAAAAACTGTGCATGGCGAAACTGTTTGGATTTATTTCGGCGAAGACGAAAACTATCACGGTCCATTCCCGTTGACATACGATAACAAAACGGTTCTGTTGGCATGGGTGAATGGAAATCGGGTCGTTCGAACACGAATTCTGCACGATTCTGATTTGCCCGATATAGAAATTGATTCAGACGAAACCGAAATTCCGGCGGCGATTGAGCTGAATGCGATGGAAGAATTGTTTAACAATATCGGTCGATTCAGCCCGGCGGGTTTGGGTCAGTAAAATCGAATTGCCCCGCACGGGGCAATTTTTTTGTCCAATAAATTTGTTTTTTCGTTTTTTTTATGGTATAATCCGCGTAAAGGCAGAGAGAATGGCAACCCAAGAGTGATAAATATGCCAGGAAAAAAATTGGATTTTAAAAACGGTCAATACGTCGTCTATCCCACCCAGGGCGTGGGCAAATTGGTACGCACCGAAGAACAAGTTATCGGCAATCAAAAAATAAAAATGTTGGTTATCGACTTTGAAAAAAGCCGTATGACATTACGTGTGCCGCTGGAACGTGCCGAAATTTCTGGCCTGCGACCATTGACATCGACAAAGAAAATGGACGAAGCAATCGCATCGGCCAAGGGTAAAGCGGGCGCAAAACGTATGATTTGGGCGCGTCGCGCCGCCCAGTACGAAGAGAACATAAACTCGGGCGATCCGATGAAACTGGCCGAGGTTGTACGCGACCTGCAGCGCCGTAACGCGACCGATGTTGTGCCATTTTCGGCACGACGGCTGTATATGCGCGCTCTTGAACGTATGGCCCAGGAATTTGCAATTTTGCACAAAATGGACGTAGACGCTGCATCGGAAAAAATCGAAGATATCTTGGGCATTCCCAAGGAAATTGACCTGAATGCTGTCGAAGAAGACGAAGAAGAACCCGAAGAAGAATTTTCAGAAAACAACGAATAATGTGTATAAAATCCGAATTTAAAAAACCGCATTGCGGCGGTTTTGTTATTTGTATTTATTTTACTATTTTGCATTACGCGAAAAAATATTTTTCCACGCCGTAACGCGTTGCGCCCGCACAGCATCACGCTCGCGCTCTGCGTCTTGAATTTGTTTGGTCAGTTTTTCATATTCTTGCAATTTTTTATGATAGCGACAAACAACATTTGTGCATTTTCCATCATCGGACCGATGCGGACAATAAAATGTTTTCACATCATCGTGCCCCCCAGTATTGATAATCATATCACTCAGTACATCCGCCGCCGCATGTCTGTATATCGTCACAGAACACGGATCAGTTATGCACCAGTTATTTGGTATAACAAAATCCGTCACTTTGGTTTTGAAAAAGCCTTTGGTTGATTGAATGCGATCTGGGAATATCAAATCTGCAATAGTTTTGCGTTGCATATACAGCGTACCAATTTTATCGTTGCATTCAATACTTGCGTTTAACAGATCCAGATATTGTTTTATCTTGCTCATTTGGTGTCCTTTTATTACTGCACGCCAAAGCATATCACAAAACAGCGTTATGTCAAATAAAATATAAAATCCGCCATACCGCTATTGTTGTCACCCCGTGCATGATTTTCCGTCACCCCGACGAAAGTCGGGGTCTCTGCGGAATTGCAGAGAATCGTCATCCCGCGAAAGCGCGGGATCCAGTTTACGGCGACGCCGTAAACTTGCCCCGCAGGGAATGCGACGATCGCCAATGCGTCGTCGCAATTTTATTTACTGTCTGCGACGCAGGCCATCGCTGCGCTCGGCCTTGACCCCGCACGTCTGCGGGGTGACAAAAAAACACCCACAGTTTCCTGTGGGTAATTGATATAAAAACACGTAAACTTAATTATTTCTGGAATAATTATTTACAGCATCACGTACTGCAGGAGTTACACCACCACATGCACCAGATTGGGTCCAAGAGTCGTTCGCAGAATTATAACACGAACCGCGAACAAATTCTACAACGGCCTGCACCAAATCATTATCGGAAACTGCCGCCGCACCCGCTGCGCGACCTGCATCCTCTGCATCCGCCAAATGATTGCTCAATGTCGCATCCAATGTACTCTGATCAACCTTACCGTTTAACGTATCTACAATACTGCCAGGCTTGACATCACTCGCACTTCCGCCAGTGCCATACAACGTATTGTTCAAAGTGGTCTGGTCTATCTTGCCCTGCAGCGTATCTACAATACTGCCAGGCTTGACATCACTCGCACTTCCGCCAGTGCCATACAACGTATTGTTCAAAGTGGTCTGGTCTATCTTGCCCTGCAGCGTATCTACAATACTGCCAGGTTTGACATCACTCGCGCTTCCACCAGTACCATACAACGTATTGTTCAAAGTGGTCTGATCTATCTTGCCCTGCAGCGTATCTACAATACTGCCAGGCTTGACATCACTCGCGCTTCCGCCGATACCATACAACTTGTTATCAACAGCTGTTTCTGTCACTTTGCCATCCAACTCCTTTAACAAAGTATCGTCGTCATTTTTACAATATGTATATGTAGAGCCTTTAGCGCTATTGCCCTCTGCGCCCCCACGTGTGCAGGTGTAACAAGTCTTTGCAGTATAGCCAGAGTTTGTTCTCAGCACACTTGTCTGGTTCGGACTTTCTACACACTTATCGGGTGTTTCCGTTTCCTCGGTATCATTACCCGTACACGTGTTATGAATTTTCGTCACCGTTTTCCCCGCCGCAGTATAAACATATTCTTTGGCATTAGTATCGCTTCCTCTTGTGACAGTAATTTCAGCCCCACCTGTTGGTACAGTATAACTTAAGACTGGCTTTTCACAATTTTGAATCGGTTTATGCGTGGAGTCTGTGATACAAACATAGTATTGACCATTTGTCGCATTCGACACTGTTTCGCCCGCCGGCACTGGACAACGATATAACGTACCATCGGCACACATATTTACATTTCCACGCGTACCACCCGATGCCGACACAGTACATTTTTCTTTATCGCTTACTGTCACCTCTTGAGGATCCCCGCTGCACATCGCACTTGTTTCTGTATAATAACCGAAACCTGTGTAATACCCTGCACTATTCCAGCCAGTCGGTCCAACATACGCCCCTTTGGTCCGTGTCTTGATACGCGATTGCAACAATGCCGTTTTTTGCGCATCACCCAGAGCCTGTTCATCCGCCGACAAATCACACACCCCTTGACCTGGTGTACCTGGCGTACCCAGACAACCCTCTTCCTGGTTCGAAAGATATGGACTTGCCACCGGTGTGCATACATTTTGTGCATTTCTCTCTTGTTTATATAGGTTATATACTAAACAGTTGTTACTGTTTCTGGCGCCATTATTTAATTGCTCTTTGTGATCTGGGCAGGCATCACATTGTGGGTCACCATCATCAATCCAATTGCCGTTGTATTCGCATGCGTGCGTACTCGCATCACGGGTACCAACTTTTTTCTGTCTTTGAACACAGCCTTTGTTATCTTTATCTGCCAAGTGTGTTTGATCTGGACATGCAGGACAATCTGGTTCACCATCGGCAACCCACGTATCATACTGACAACTACCATTCACTTTATTGCCTTTATGAATATACCGCTGTTTACAACCCGTCGCCACGCTATCATGCGTAACCGATTCCCACTTATCTTCAAAACACGCATCATTACCATCATCTCCGTCGTTACCGTCATTACCGTTGCACACAGTTTGGGTTTCTGCTTCAGCGGTCAGGTCTGGCGTACACTCTTGATTTACACGCTTCTGAGGCCGCAATGTAAGTGTTTGACATTTGCCATCATTGCTTGTTGTCTTGCTTATAGCGGGTGGACACCCATCCTCGCCACTGGGGCCCATAACACCGGCCGCATAATCACAGCCGTCTGGACAATTTGGCCAGCCTGTACCATTATACATACACAGCCTATTCGGCTGTCCCTGTACCACATACATATCACCAATTGTATTACCAGTACTGGGCAATTCATCGCAAGAATTCAAAAAGCCTTTGG
>Ga0310786_10000984_pt1 | contig 45555 bp, 40 predicted proteins | sample AusTroGonzalo_MG_FD_203881 | JGI IMG/M metagenome (GOLD analysis project Ga0310786, IMG submission 203881) | Bovine rumen microbial communities from tropical cattle in Woodstock, Queensland, Australia - Gonzalo_03 (v2) (version 2) | ecosystem: Host-associated > Mammals > Digestive system >...
GGACGGATGGACTGCACGAGGCCCTTGCCGTAGGTGCGCGTGCCCATTATGGTGGCGCGGTCGAAGTCCTGCAGGGCTCCGGCGACGATCTCCGAGGAGGATGCGGTGCTGGAGTTGACCAGGACGATGAGCGGCAGTTCGGTGTCGACCGGCTCGGAAGAGGTCTTGTACTCGACCGTGGAGGACTCATCCTTGCCCCTGGCCGTCACAACCAGGGAGCCTTTCGGGACGAATATGGAAACGATGTTGACGGCCTCCTGGAGCAGGCCGCCGCCGTTGCTGCGCAGGTCCAGGACAAGCCTCTGCATGCCCTGGGCCTTGAGCCGCTGCACGGCGGCCTTCACCTCGGCGCCCACGCCCTCGGTGAAGCCCGACTGCATTATGTAGCCCGTCTTCCCGTCCTCGAGCATACCCGCGTACTCCACGTCGGGGAGTTTGATGCGCTCGCGCACCACGGTGATGTCCTTGATCTCTCCGGTATATACCTTTTTGGTCGTGAAGACCACCGACGTTCCGGGTTTGCCCTTCATCTTCGAGGTGCACTCGGCGGCGGTCAGGCCCTGCACGGGCACGCCGTCGATGGCGGTGATCTCGTCGCCGCAGCGGAAGCCGAGCTTGTCGGCGGGGGAGCCCTTGTAGGGCTCGTTGACTATGACGTTGGACTCCTTGTCAGGCTTGTAGATGACTGCTCCGAAGCCGCCGTACGACTTGTTGAGCAGCATCTCGAGGTCTTCCTCGTCTTCCTCGGGAATGTACTGGGTATAAGGGTCAAGGTCGTCGAGCATGGCATCGATGCCGACCCGCTGGATGCGGTCCAGCGGGAGCGAATCGACATATGTGCGGTTCAACTCCTTGAGAATGCCGTTCTGGATCTCGACCCACTGGCCGAGCTTGAAGCTTTTCGACTGTCCGTAGACCGTGCCTGCAGCAAGGAACGCCGCAAGGGCTATGCATAGTATTTTTTTCATAATGATCCTCTCTGATGTATGCATTTCAGGTGCATTCCTGCACTCAGCAAACAACGTTCCACAAATTTACGCTATCTTTGCGTATTATGAAAATCATTTTTGCGACCGGTAACAAAGGGAAGCTGCGCGAAGCGGCGGAGATACTCGGGGAGGGGTTCACGCTGATGTGCCCCGCAGACCTGGGCATATACGAGGACATAGAAGAGACGGGTGAGACCCTGGAGGAGAATTCCGTCATCAAGGCGGACTTCATCCACGCCCGGACGGGCATGGACTGCTTCGCCGATGATACGGGCCTCGAGGTGGATGCCCTAGGGGGCGCGCCGGGCGTGCATTCCGCACGCTACGCGACCGACGGGCACGACTTCGAAGCCAACATCGACAAACTCCTGGCTGAACTGGAGATGCACCCGGACGAGCCCAGGACAGCGCGTTTCCGCAGTGTCGTTACGCTGATTTTCAAAGGGGAAAGGCACTTTTTCGAAGGAACGCTGGAGGGAGTCATCGCCGCGGAGCGCCGCGGGGACAACGGTTTCGGCTACGATCCGGTGTTCATACCAGACTGCCATCCGGAAGTGACGGTGGCGGAACTCGACGACGACGCCAAGAACGCCATCTCGCACCGCGGCAAGGCCCTCCGGGCCATGGCCGCGTGGCTCCGCGAAAACGCATAGAAGATGGATACGGACCTCATAGTCCTGAACACCACTAAACTGGGGGAGAGTTCCGTGGTCCTGCACGCTCTGAGCAGGGAGCACGGGCGAAGGAGTTTCGTCGTGAAGGTCTCGCGCAAGACCTCGATGTCGCTCTTCCTGCCGCTGAACATACTTGAGGCCGACGTCAGCGAGAGCCCGCACTCCACCCTGTGGCGGGCGGGCGCGGTGACGGCCCGGTACCCCCTGAACGGCATACGCTCCAACATCTACAAGAACACGATGACCCTCTTCATGAGCGAGGTCCTGTACCGGGCCGTCAAGGACGGCTCCCGTGAGGAAGGCCTCTTCGAGTGGTGCGAGAAGAGCATCCTCACGCTGGACGCCATGGAGCAGGACTTTTCGAATTATCACCTCCGCTTCCTGACGGAACTGGCCGTAGCCCTTGGCTTCAGCCCTTCGGCGGAAGCCCTCGCACCATTCGCCGGCAAGTATTATTCCCTCCTCAAGGATTTCGTACAGGCACCCTTCGCCGAATCGATGCTCATCCCGATGAACGGCGAAGTGCGCAACGCACTTGCAGAAATCCTTCTGAAGTACATTGCGCACCACTCGGAGTCTTCCCTCAACGTCCAGTCGCTGAAGGTATTGCGCGAACTCTACGGCTAAATGCTCGACCCGTAGAGCAGCAGGCCCATTCCGGCCATGAGTATGGCCAGGTCGACGGCCTTCTCCCTTATCTTCTTCTCCTTGAACACTATTGCGCCGAGCACGAAGGTGACCACCACGGAGCATCTGCGTATAAGCGAGATGACCGAAAGCAGAGCCCCTTCCTGCTTGAGGGCGAAGAAGTACAGCATGTCAGCCCCGGTGATGAACACCGCGATCACCAGCAGCATCCAGTCCCACTTGAAGCGCTCGCGCTTCTCCCTGTCATGCAAGGCCTTGACCACCACGCAGATGACGAGCAGGACGGTGATGTAGAAATTCCCCCAGCTCTGCAGGAACAGCGGCTCCATCCCGGAGATGATGTGCTTGTCATAAAGGGCGCTGGCCACTCCGGCGAGGATGGAAATGGCCATGGCGGCTATACCTTTGCTCTTCGTGAAAGCGAAGCCTTCCTTCCTGCTGACGCCGCTGAGCAGCGTCAGCGCCAGCAGCGCAAGGGCGACGCCGCCCCACTGCCAGACATTCAGCCTCTCACCGAACAGCACTATCGAGAAGATCACCACGAAGAAGGGTCTCGAGGCCTTCAGCGTGCTCACGGTGGTGATGGGCAGGAGTTTGAGACCTATCAGGCCGCTCACCCAGGAGATGGTCACGAGCACGGCCTTAAGCACTATCTGCAGGTGTTCCCGTCCGGTACCGGCGGAAAGGAAAGGACATAGGAACAGGGTGGAGAGGGCCGTGGCGGCCAGCAGCACCCACAATACCCCGTTGTTCTTCAGTGCCTGTTTCTTGAAGACGTCATATATGCCCAGCATCAACGCTGAGGCGAGTGTCATCCAAAGCCACATATACAGAAAGGTTTAGAGGGTTTGTCCGCCTATGAACTCGCGCATGATGGAGGTCGGGGGGATGGCGGCTATTTCGGCAGGGGAGAATGCCCTGACATGGGTCAGGAAAGTCAGGAGTTTCTGCGCCTTCTCATATACCGGCGAGGACTCGGCGACCCCGTACAGCAGCGGTTCCGCGAAATACTTCAGCACGGGAGTGTCGTAAAGGGTGGAGGAATTGAAGACCGTGTCGGCGTTCTCTTCGTAGGGGAATATGTTGAGCGTCTCTCCGCGGCGCACCGAAGGCCAGAGCATCAGCGTCCTTTCGGGCGAGATGCCGCGGACGCGGTTGTCGCGCACGATGCGGCGCAACAGCCTCTTGTCCGTCGTCGAATTGTGCACTTTCTCGCCTCCGGGAAGGGACGAGAGCGAGGAAATGTATATGCGGAAGATGCGGTCCTGGTCCACCGATGCGGTGAGGGCGGGGTTTAGGGCGTGTATGCCTTCCATGAAAAGGATGTCCCTGTCGCCGAGTTTCATCCTGCGGCTCTCGTCCATGATGCTCTTTCCCTGCTTGAAGTCGTACTTGGGAATGACGACCTCCTTTCCCGCGAGCAGGTCGTTGAGGTTGGAGTCGAGCAGGGAGATGTTCATTGCTCCGAGCGACTCGAAGTCGTATTCGCCCTTCTCATCCCTCGGGGTCTGGTCCCTGGGAACGAAATAATTGTCCAGTTCGATGACCTTCGGGGTCAGTCCGAGCACGCGGCACTGCTGGGCGATGCGCAGCGAGGAGGATGTCTTGCCGCTGGACGAAGGCCCGGAGATCATGACGATGCGCGAGCGGCTGCGGCGCCAGTAGATCTGGTTCGCCATGCCCGCGTACTTGCGCTCCTGGCGCGCTTCGCAAAGGTTGACTAGTTCGATTCCCTTGCCTTCCGCAAGGGTCTGGTTCAGCTTGTCGAGGGTGTCGATGCCTATGGCCTCGCACCAGTCGTGGTACTCCTGTCTTGCCGCTTCGATCTTGGTCATAATATCTCCTTTAAATATTTTCCGGTTACGGAGGCCGGGTCGGCCGCCACTTCCTCGGGCGTGCCGCACGAGACGACGCGCCCTCCACGGGCGCCGCCTTCCGGTCCCATGTCTATCAGGTAATCGACGCTCTTGAGGACGTCGAGATTGTGCTCTATGATGATGACGGTGTTGCCCTGGTCCACCAGCTGGCCTAAGACGCCGAGCAGCACCTTGATATCCTCGAAATGCAGGCCCGTGGTGGGCTCGTCGAGGATGTAGAGGGTATTGCCGGTGGCCTTGCGGAAGAGTTCGGCGGCGAGCTTCATGCGCTGGCTCTCGCCGCCGGACAGGGTCACGGCGGACTGTCCGAGGTGGACGTAGCCGAGGCCTACGTCCACCAGGGCCTGGAGTTTCTGGGCTATCTTCGGTATGCCCTTGAAGAACTCGTAGGCCTCGGCGATGGGCATTTCGAGAACGTCGTTGATGTTCTTTCCCTTGTAATGGACGGCGAGCGTGTCCTCCTTGTAGCGCTTGCCGCGGCACTGGTCGCAGACGACGTTGACCGAAGGGAGGAAGTTCATCTCGATGACCTTGATGCCTGCGCCCTTGCATTCCTCGCAGCGGCCTCCGGGGACATTGAAGGAGAAGCGCCCGGCCTTGAAGCCGCGGACCTTGGCGTCCGGTGTGTCCTCGAAGAGGGCGCGGATGTCGTTGAAGACGCCCGTGAAGGTGGCGGGATTGGAGCGTGGCGTGCGCCCGATGGGGCTCTGGTCCACCTCGATGACCTTGTCTATGTTCTTGATGCCGACTATTTCACGGTAAGGCAGGGGGTGGGCCTTGGAGCGGTAGAGCCTGTTCATCAGCACCGGCATCAGGGTCTCGTTCACGAGACTGGACTTGCCGCTGCCGCTGACGCCGGCCACGCCGATGAAGGTCCCCAGAGGGAAGTCCACGTCGAGGTCCTTGAGGTTGTTGCCGCAGGCGCCGCGCACTCCGAGCGTCAGTCCGTTGCCCCTCCGCCTCCTTTCCGGCACAGGTATCGAATCCTTTCCCCCCAGATATCGCAGAGTCGCTGATTGCCCGAAGGAGGAGGGTTCCTGTCCCGAAAACTGTGCCACCCTCGGCAACATAAGAGGGAGGGGCCCATCGACAGATGGGAGGGGTCCTGCGGAGCAGGACGTTTTCGGGACAGGAACCCCTCCGACTGAAGGGATATCAGCAGGGCCGCTGTAGCATATGCGGCCGCCTTCTTCGCCGGCGCCGGGCCCGACGTCGACGAGCCAGTCGGCCGAGAGCATCGTCTCGAGGTCGTGCTCGACGACGATGACGGTAGTGCCCTCGTCGCGCAGTTTCTTCAGCGAAGCGATCAGTTTGCGGTTGTCCCTCTGGTGCAGGCCGATGGAAGGCTCGTCAAGGATGTAGATGACGTTCACTAGTTTGGAGCCTATCTGCGTTGCGAGCCTGATGCGCTGGCTCTCGCCGCCGGACAGCGAGCCAGTCGGCCTGTCCAGCGAAAGGTACTCCAGCCCAACCTCCATCAGGAACTCCACCCTGTCGTTCAGTTCCTTGAGGATGTCGCGGGCGATGGCGCGCTCCTTGTCGGAGAGTTTCTCCGGGAGCGCCGCCAGCCATGTCTGCAACTCCGAAATCTCCATCGCGGACACCTCGGAGATGGTCTTGCCGTCTATCTTGAAGTAATTGGTGTTCTCATTGAGGCGCGTGCCGTGGCACACCGGACATACGACTTTCTCGTCGATGTCCTCCACCACTCCGTCCCAGCCGACCATCTCGCTCTGAGCCCCGTCGCCTATGCGGAACAGCTCGTCCGATCCGAAGACCAGCAGCGACACAGCCTCGTCCGGAACCTCCTCCAGGGGCACATAAAGCGAGAAATCGTGCTTGCGGGCAATCGCCCGCACAATTTCGAATTTTCGGTTCTCGCGCTGCCGCCCCAGCGGGACTATGCCTCCGTTGGCGATGCTGACGCTGCGGTCCGGGATGATGGTGTCCATGTTCACGTCCACGATCATTCCCAGGCCCTTGCAGTGCGGGCAGTACCCCTCCGGGGAATTGAACGAGAAGGAGTGCGGCGCCGGCTCCTGCAGGGAGATACCGCTCTCCGGGTCCACCAGGTGCTTGGAGTAATGCTGGAGTTCGCCGGTCTCCATGTCCAGGAGGGCGAGGGCGCCCTTGCCCATCGCCAGCGCGTTCACGACGGAGTCGCGGATGCGCAGGGCGTCGCCCGAGCCCGGCTTGAGCTTGTCCACCACCAGTTCGATGAAATGCCCCTTGTAGCGGTCCAGGGCGTCCACCTCGTTCAGCGGGGTGATATCCCCGTCGATGCGCACCTGGGTGTACCCGCGCTTGCGCAGCTGCTCGAACAGTTCGCGGTAGTGGCCCTTGCGGCCGCGCACAAGCGGCGCGAGCAGGATGCATTTGCGCCCGGCGTAGTTCGTCATTATCAGGTCCACGATCTGCGCGTCGGTGTACCGAACCATCTCCTTCCCCGTAACGGGGGAATACGCCCGCGAAGCGCGGGCATAAAGCAGGCGAAGGAAGTCGTAGATCTCGGTGATGGTGCCTACGGTGGAGCGGGGATTGCCCACGGTGGTCTTCTGCTCAATGGCGATGATTGGGCTGAGGCCGGTGATGTTCTCGACCTCCGGCTTCTCCAGGATGCCCATGAAATGCTTGGCATAGGGGGAAAGGGTGTTCATATAGCGCCGCTGACCTTCCGCGTACAGCGTGTCGAAGGCCAGCGAGGACTTGCCGCTGCCGCTCAGGCCCGTGATAACCACGAACTTGCGGCGCGGGATGCTGACGTCCACGCCCTTCAGGTTGTGCGCCTTGGCGCCCTCTATGTGGATGTATTCCCCTTTATCCATTCAATTCTATTCCATCCCCATCCCAGTCGATGCCGTCCTGCTCCTTCTCGCCCCAGGGCTGGAGAAAGGGATTGTGCGTGCGCTCGTCGCTGATGGTCGTCGGACGGCCGTGGCCGCAGATGACCGTCGTATCCCCGTCCAGGCCCATCAGTTTGTCCATTATGGACACGATCAGGCTGTCGTAACTCCCCCCGTGCAAGTCCGTGCGGCCTATCGTGCCGGCGAAGAGAGTGTCTCCGCTGAACAGCAGCTTCTCGGCAGGGCAATGATAGCACACCGAGCCCTTGCTGTGCCCCGGGGTGGAGATCACCTTCCACTGCCGGCCCAGGAGTTCGAGGACCTGGCCGTCGACGACGTCCACGGTGTCGAACGCCAGCGCCGGGCATCCGCCGTAAGGCGCCGCCATCTCCTCCGCCATCCCTATCAGTTCGACGTCGTCCGGATGCATGTAAACGGGAATGTCCCCTAGCAGGTCCAGGCAGCGGCTGACGCCGTAGATATGGTCGTAATGTCCGTGGGTGATGAGTATCGCCTCCACGCGGAGGTTCTCCCTGCGGATGAAGTCTTCGAAAGGTGCGAATTCCCGGTCGTTGGTGAAGCCGGGATCGACAAGCACGCCGGCCCCTCCATCACGGATGAGCCAGACATTCTCCCGGAACACGGGATTGCAGAGGAAATGTTCAAGCTTAAGCATCAAATTCGGATTATAGGCTACAAAATTAAGAAAAACCTTGTTAAATTTGTGTGGATAACTGAAAAACCCTCCTCATATATGCACATAGGAATAGCCGGGAACATAGGCAGCGGAAAGACCACCCTCACCACCATGCTTGCGGAGCATTACGGCTGGACCCCGAAGTTCGAGGCCGTGACCTACAATCCCTACCTGGAGGACTATTATAAGGACATTCCCCGCTGGTCTTATAACCTTGAGACCTATTTCCTCGCCCAGCGTTTCAAGGACGTCCTCGAGATCGCGGGCAGCGAGGACACCGTCATCCAGGACCGCACCATCTTCGAGGGCGTATACATCTTCGTGGCCAACAACAGGGCGCTGGGAAACCTCTCCGAGAGGGATTACAACACCTTCATGGAGCTGTTCAACCTTATGATGTCCATGGTGAAACTGCCTGACCTGCTGATCTACCTCAAGTCCTCCGTCCCGCACCTCGTATCTCAGATCCAGAAGCGCGGCAGGGACTACGAGCAGACCATAAGCCTGGAGTACCTGGCAGGCCTGAACGCCCGATACGACGAGTGGATCTCGTCGTACGAGGGCAACGTCCTGGTCATAGACGCCGACAACCTCGACTTCAAGGAGAGACCTGAGGATTTCTCGTACATTACGGACAGGATTGACGCCGCCCTCTTTGGGCTTTTCCCGGAATAAACGTACCTTTGCACATTACTTAAAACCTGACAGCCATGCATATCGCAGTCGCCGGAAACATCGGAAGCGGAAAGACCACCCTGACCAAGATGCTCGCAGCCCACTACGGCTGGACCCCCAAGTTCGAGTCGGTGGACTATAACCCTTATCTCGCTGATTATTACGAGGATATGGAGCGCTGGTCGTTCAATCTCCAGATATATTTCCTGAACAAGCGCTTCAAGGACGTCGTGGACATTTCCAAGACCGACGAAGTCATCATCCAGGACCGCACCATCTATGAGGACGCGCGCATCTTCGCGCCCAACCTCCACGCCATGGGTCTGATGAGCACGCGCGACTTCGAGAACTATACCGACCTCTTCGACCTTATGATGTCCATGGTCAACCCGCCGGACCTGCTGATCTATCTCAAGTCCTCCATACCCAATCTCGTGGCACAGATCCAGAAGCGCGGCCGCGAGTACGAGAAGGGCATCCGCATCGACTACCTGACCGGCCTCAACGACCGTTACGACGAGTGGATCGCCGGCTACAAGGGCAACCTTCTCATCGTGGACGCCGACAATATCAAGTTCGCCAACAAGCCCGAGGACTTCGAAAAGGTCACGGACATGATCGACGCCAAGCTCTTCGGCCTCTTCCCGGGCTAAGTAACGATTTGGGAAGACATAATACAAAAAAAGACCGCGCCATTCCCCAAAAGCGCGGTCTCCGTATATAAAACGAACTTAACAAATAGACACGAAATGAAATTTCGAATGTCCGATGCAAAAGTAGCCTACATTTTTTAATAATCCAAACAAAACCGAGGAAATTTTTAAAACGATTTATCCCGTGGTTGCGGTAATCATTGGGAGTCAAGCCGGTACGGGCCGTAAAAAAATGCAGGAGCATCGCACAGGGGAGTTTGTGATGGAGCATGGTAAGCGCTGGAAATGCCCTATAAGGGCAGTAAAGGGTCAATTTTGATAAAAAACGGCGTATTTCCATTATTTTTTCGTAAATTCGTGGGCTATTGGACTTTTGTCCCGCGGCCTGCGAATATTTTTAACCCTAAAGTATATGGCAAAGAAAAACACTAATCTCGTAGCGATCATCACGATGTTCTTCCTCTTCGCGATGATTGCATTCGTAACCAACATGGCAGCCCCTGTCGGCAACATCTGGACGATGGACGATGCAGTGGGCAACAACCCTGCGCTCGGTTTCATGGGCAACTTCATGAACTTCCTGGCATACCTCTTCATGGGTATTCCTGCCGGTAACATGCTGACGAAGGTCGGTTACAAGAAGACCGCTCTGATCGCCATCGCAGTCGGTATCGTGGGTCTGCTCATCCAGTACTTCTCAGGCTTCAGCTCCGGTATTCCCGGCTTCATCATCTACCTGCTCGGCGCATTCGTCTGCGGTCTCTGCGTATGTATGCTGAATACGGTCGTCAACCCGATGCTGAACCTCATCGGCGGTGGCGGCACCAAGGGCAACCAGCTGCTCCAGCTCGGCGGCGCCTGCAACTCCCTCGCCGGAACCATCGCTCCCATCATGGTCGGTTCCTTCGTGGGTTCCATCACCAAGAGCACCACGATCTCCGAGGTCAGCCCCATGCTGTTCGGTGCCATCGCCATCTTCGTCGTAGCGTTCATCGTCATCCTTTTCGCCAAGATCCAGGAACCTCACCAGCGTAAGGCTGACGCCGCCGCCGTGAAGGACGAGCACAGCCCCTGGAGCTTCCGTCACTTCGTGCTGGGTGCTATCGCCATCTTCTGCTATGTCGGAATGGAAGTCGGTATCCCGAACACCTTCGGTAATTTCTTGGGCAAGGAAGTGAACTTCAACCTCTTCGATCCTGCCAATTCCGCCAACGCCGCTGCCATCATCGGTGGCATGACCGGTTTCTACTGGCTGTTGATGCTTGTCGGCCGTCTCACTTCCGGCTTCATCAGCGGAAAGATCTCCAGCCGGACGCAGCTGCTCGCCGTTTCTTGCGCAGGTATCGTCCTGGTGCTCATCTCCATGATCGTCCCCGCCACTACCGGTGTTTCCATGGTTGGTTTCAGCAACGGTTCGTTCGCTATCAACAATGTGCCTCTCTTCACCGTGTTCCTCGTACTGACCGGTCTCTGCACCTCCATCATGTGGGGCTGTATCTTCAACCTGGCGACCGAGGGTCTGGGCAAGTATACTGAGAAGGCATCCGGAATCTTCATGATGATGGTCGTCGGTGGCGGTATCCTCCCGCTGATCCAGAACTCCATCGTGGGTACCACCATGGGTTCCCTGCGTATCAGCTACGTGATCGTGCTCGCCGTGCTCGTTTACATGATATTCTATGCACTCATCGGCAGCAAGAACGTCAACAAGGACATCCCCGTAGATTAATGACCGAAAATAAACGATAACCACATATGGAAGAGAATAAAGACAAGCAGTACGTCGTTGGTATCGACGTGGGAGGACAGACCTCCAAGCTCGGCGTCGTGGACGCCCGTGGCACCGTTCTGGCGCAGACCGTCATCCGCACTGACATCTACGGTGACGATGCAGACGCTTTCCTCGAGGCCCTCGCCAAGGCGGTGAAGGGAGTCATCAAGGAAGCTGACAAGGAAGGCGAGATCCGCGGAGTGGGCGTCGGAGCCCCCAACGGAAACTATTATACCGGCGAGGTGGCCTTCGCACCGAACCTCGCATGGGCAGCCAACAAGTCCGTCAAGTTCTCCGCAACCCTGTCCAAGAAGCTCGGCGGCCTGCCCGTCAGCCTCACCAACGACGCCAATGCCGCCGCAGTGGGCGAAATGACCTACGGCGCGGCCAGAGGTATGAAGAACTTCATCATGATCACCCTCGGTACCGGTGTCGGAAGCGGCATCGTGATCGACGGCAAGGTCGTGTACGGACATGACGGCTTCGCCGGCGAGCTCGGCCACACGACCGTCGTCCGCAGCAACGGCCGTCCCTGCGGTTGCGGCCGCACCGGCTGCCTCGAGGCCTACTGCTCCGCCATCGGCGTTGCCAGGACCGCCCGCGAGTGGCTGGAGATGAGCGACGAGCCTTCGCTTCTGCGCGACGTTGAAAACATCACCTCCAAGGACGTCTATGAGGCCGCCAAGAGGGGTGATGCACTCGCCATCCGCATCTTTGACTACACAGGCACCATCCTCGGCCGTACTTTCGCTGACTTCATCGCGTTCAGCGCCCCTGAGGCCATCGTCCTCTTCGGCGGCCTGGCCCGCTCCAAGGAGTTCCTTTACGAGCCTATGATGAAGGCCATGAACGACAATGTCCTCAAGATTTGGAAGGACAAGGTCAAGATAGTGTTCTCCCAGCTGAAGGAGTCCGACGCCGCCATCCTCGGCGCCTCCGCCCTCGCATGGGAGCTTTAGTGGAACCAACAAAAATCAATATTGAAATGAAAGCAAGAAAATTCCTGATCGTAGCCCTCGCCCTGAGCGTGGCTACCGTTGCCTGTTCGCAGAACAGCACCAAACTTCCTGACGGATCCGATGCAAAAGACCTCCTTCCTTCCAAGGCGCAGGTCGACACCGTAAGTTACCTCCTCGGTATCAACTTCGGCAGTATGCTCAGATCCTACAATTTCGGCGAGGACCTCAACTACGCCGAGATGAAGAAGGGCATGCTCGACATCATCAGGGCCGAGGGCAACCAGAATGACCCTTCGTTCGTCGAACAGTTCAAGATCAACCCTGAACTGATGAATGACATCTTCAACGACTACCTTGAGAAGCGCAATGCGTATACCTCGGCACTGAATATCGCCAAGGAGACCAACTTCCTTGCCGAGAATGCCAAGAAGTCCGATGTGCAGACTACCGCCAGCGGCCTCCAGTACAAGATCATCGAGCCGGGTGAGGGTCCCAAGCCGGGTCCCCAGGACACCGTTCTCGTGCGCTATAAGGGCAACCTTCTCAGCGGCGACGTTTTCGACGAGGTATGGGGAGAGGATTCCGAGCCCATCAGGCTCACCCTCGACCGCGTGATCCCCGGTTGGACCGAGGGTCTCCAGCTTCTCGGCAAGGGTGGTAAGGCTACGCTTTACATTCCTTCCGCCCTCGGATACGGTGAGAGCGGTACCGGCGGCATCGAGCCCAACTCCACCCTCATCTTCGACGTGGAGCTTGTCGATTTCTTCCCTTATGCCGATCCCAGGATCGACTTTGAGGCAGAAACGGAGTAAGCCATGACTCTCGAACTCGAAGGCAGGATAAAGACGAAGCTGCCGGCCCAGGGCGGGACCAGTGCCCGCGGCGCCTGGGTCCGGCAGGACTTCGTCGTCGAATACCAGGACGGCAACTACATGTCCGAGGCCTGTTTCTCAGCGTGGGGACAGGACCGCGTCGACGAACTCGCCCGCTTCGGGGAAGGGGACGCCGTGAAGGTGTCCTTCAACGTCCGGGCCCGCGAGTACGGTGGCCGCTGGTATAACGACCTTCGCGTGTGGAGGCTCTCCGCGGCCGGCGCGCCGCAGGCGCAGGCCGCCCCGCCGGCGGCCCCGCAGGCTGCTCCGCAGCCGGTGCCGCCCCAGGCGCCTGCCTACACCGCCCCGGCCCCGACCATCGACGACATGCCGATAGACCTCGGGACGGGCGAGGACGACCTTCCGTTCTAGTCAGATTTCAAGCCAGCGGATGGAGGAGTCCCTTCTCCACCACGTCAGCTGGCGCTTGGCATAGTGGCGGGTGTTCCGCTGGATGAGGCATACGGCCTCGTCGAGGCTGCACGCCCCGTCCAAATAATCAAAAACCTCCTTATAACCAACAGTCTGAAGTGCGGTCAGGTGGCGGTATTCCGCCAGTGACCGCACTTCTTGTACCAGCCCGTCGTCAACCATCTGGACGACGCGGCGGTTGATGCGGTCGTAAAGGACCTCCCTGGGTCTCGTCAGGCCTATCTTCTCAATCTCGAAGTCCCTCTCCGCTGCTGCTGCCGGCTCCTTGAAAGAGGAGTACGGCCGCCCTGTCGTGAGGCAGATCTCCACTGCCCGGAAGACGCGGTTCACGTTCGAGAGGTCCATCGTCGCATATGCTTCAGGGTCGAGCCTGGCCAGATCCTCCCGGAACGGCTCCAGGCCTTCCTTTTCGAGACGCGCCATGAGGGACTTGCGCATCTCCAGGTCGGCCGTCGGGACATGTCCGAGGCCGTTGCAGACCGCATCTATGTAGAACATCGATCCGCCGGTCATCACCAGCGTCTCATGCCCTTCGTCGAACAGCCTGGCTATCAGTTCCAGCGCGTCGGTCTCATAGAGGCCGGCGGTATAGTATTCCGTAACGGATTTCGTGTGGATGAAATAATGCTGCACGGCGGCGAGCTGTGCAGCTGACGGGACCGCGGTCCCGATGGACATTTCCCTGTAGATCTGGCGTGAGTCGCAGGAGATGACGGGCGAGCCGTGCTTGAGTGCGAGCTCGATGCTGTAGTCGGTCTTGCCTACAGCGGTCGGCCCCAGCACGATGATCAGCTTCCTTCCCACGGCCGGAAGGGATCAGAGCGTGAGGTCCTCGCTGCCGTCGAAGATCTCCATTCCGTCCTCGTCGTCGCGGAGGCTGTCGCCCTCGTCGTCGTCATCGTCCTCCTCGTCCTCGCTGTCCAGGGGGATGTCGTCGTCCGAATCGTCCTCCTCCTTGAGCGCGCTCAGGAGGGCCTCCAGACTCTTCTTGCTGCGGTTCTTGTCGCTCTCGCTGGGGAGGTGGCGCTGGTCGTCGGGCAGGTCCTCGAAGGCTATGTAGCCGTTTTCGAACTCTATGGGATTGGGGCCCTTGATGTCCGCCAGCAGGGGGAGACCCTTCTCCGAGGCCCCCTCAACGGGTCCCTCGAAGCTGATGTTCACGCTCTTCTTGTTGGTGACGTCGTAGAAGTAGACGAAGGACTTGATGCCTTTCTTCACCACGGCGGATATAGTCACGTCGTCGACGGCTCCGTTGCCGAGGTCGAAGAGTCCGTATCTGGCCACGACGGCTCCGGAAGCGTCGAAGGCCTTGAAAAGTATGAGCTGGTCCTGCGGGAACTCCATGTCGGACCTCATCTGCTTGTGGAATGTGTACAGCGAATTGTCGCCGCTAAGATGATATATGCGGTGGAAACCTTTGATGCCCGTAAGGGTAACCTTGTACGAGTAAACCATAATCGTTCGTTTTCTTGCATTTTGGTGTTCAAAGGTACAAAATAATTCCACACACGCGCCAACGGAGTTGCAAATAAAGTACAAATTGATTAATTTTGAACTAGCAACGGACTCCGCCCAGATGCAGACAAAGGACACATACTTGAGCATCGCCTCCCGGAGCGACGGCCTCTTCAAGGACAACGGAAGCCGTTTCATCGCGCAGGCCTGGCCCGTGGAGAGCGAGGAGAGGGTGAAGGAGATAGTGGACGGCCTGAAGAAGGAGTACCACGACGCCCGTCACCACTGCTATGCTTACCGTATCGGCCTCGAAGGCTCGACCTGGCGCGCGAACGACGACGGCGAGCCCTCCGGCTCCGCCGGGCGGCCGATACTCGGCCAGATCGACTCCGCGGGGCTCAGCGACGTCCTCGTGGTGGTGGTGCGTTATTTCGGCGGCATCAAGCTCGGTATCCCGGGCCTGATCCGCGCGTACAAGACCTCCACGGCCGATGCCCTGGCGCACGCTGAAGTGGTGGAGAAGATTGCCGGGAAGGACTTCCGGGTCAGTTTCCCGTACCTGTCCATGAACGCGGTCATGAAGGTCGCGAAGGACCTGTCGCTCCCGCAGCGGGACCAGTCCTTCGCCGCCGACTGCAGCATGGTGCTGCGTGTGCGGCTTTCGCTGGAGGACGCTTTCCGGGAGAGGATATCCGGAATAGAAGGATTGTCCTTTGAAGAACTTTGAAATCGAAAGCGTATTTTTATTTGATAAATAAAATCGTTAACTTTAAGAAATTTTACCAAACATTTGTTTATTGCATACTATGTCTAAAGTTCATGTTTTCAATGCCGGCCCCTGCCTTCTTCCGCAGTCCGTCATTGACGCTTCGGTCGAAGCACTGAAAGATTTCAAGGGCACGGGAGTGTCCGTGTTGTCCATTTCCCACCGCACGAAGGAGTGGGAAGCCACGATGAATGAATGCCGGGCTCTCTGGAAGGAGCTTCTCCATATCCCCGAAGGCTACGAAGTCGTCTTCCTCGGCGGCGGCGCCAGCCTCGAATTCCTCTATGTCGCCATGAACTTCCTTGAGAAGAAGGCCGCATACCTTGACACGGGCGTGTGGGCGCACAAGGCCCTCAAGGAGGCCCAGGGCATTGGCGAAGCCTACGCCATCGCCTGCTCCAAGGACAAGAATTACACCTATATCCCGAAGGGCTTCGAGATTCCGACAGACCTCGACTACCTCCATATCACGACCAACAACACCATCTACGGCACCGAGATCCACGAGGACATGGACTGCCCCGTCCCCCTCATCGCCGACATGTCCTCCGACATCCTCTCGCGTCCCGTCGACGTCTCCAAGTACACCCTGATCTACGGCGGCGCCCAGAAGAATGCCGGCCCTGCCGGCGTCATCTTCGCCATCATCAAGAAGGACGCCCTCGGCAAGGTTTCCCGCTATCTCCCCACGATGCTCGATTATCGCACACACATCGAGAAGGAGTCGATGTTCAACACCCCTCCCGTGTTCTCCATCTTCGTGATGAACGAGACCCTCAAGTGGCTCAAGGGCATCGGCGGCGTCGAGGCCATGCAGAAGATCAATCAGAAGAAGGCCGCCACTCTCTACGCCGAGATCGACCGCAACCCCCTCTTTATCGGCACCGCCGCAGTCGAGGACCGTTCCAACATGAACGTCTGCTTCGTCATGGCTCCCGGATATGAGGCTCTCCAGGACGAGTTCATGGCCTTCTCCAAGCAGCGCGGCATGATAGGCATCAAGGGCCACCGCTCCGTCGGCGGATTCCGCGCATCGCTTTACAATGCCTGCACCCAGGAGGACGTCGAAGCCCTCGTGGCCTGCATGCAGGAGTTTGAACAAATGCATAAATAGTTGAGAATCATGAAAATATTGCTTGCAACCCAGAAACCTTTCGCAGCCGCGGCAGTAAACGGCATCAAGGAGATCGCAGAGGGTGCGGGCCACGAGGTGGTCCTGCTCGAGAAGTACGCAGCGCAGTCCGACCTCGTGGCCGCCGTCGCCGATGCCGACGCCATGATCATCCGCTCCGACAAGGTTACCGCCGAAGTGCTTGACGCCGCGGCGAAGCTCAAAATAGTCGTGCGCGCAGGCGCCGGGTACGACAACGTCGACCTGGCCGCCGCCACCGCGCATGGAGTGGTGGTGATGAACACCCCCGGCCAGAACTCCAACGCCGTGGCCGAACTGGCCCTCGCCATGATGATCTTCATGGCCCGCACCCAGTTCACCCCTGCGACCGGTTCCGAACTCCTGGGCAAGAGGCTCGGCGTCCAGGCCTACGGCAACGTCGGCCGCCTCGTCGGCCAGAAGGCCAGGGCCCTGGGAATGGAGATATCCGCCCTCGACCCCTTCCTCACCGACGAGCAGATCTCTTCCGCCGGAGCGGACCCCGTCCACTCCGTGGAGGAACTCTACGCCGCCTCCAACTACGTCTCCATCCATATCCCCGCCCTCCCTTCGACCATCGGTTCAATAGGCTATGACCTGATCACGAAGATGCCCAAGGGCGGCGTGCTCGTCAACACCGCCCGCAAGGAGGTCATCGACGAGGCCGGCCTGGACAAGGCGCTGGAGGACCGTCCGGACCTCAAGTACGTCACCGACGTGATGCCTGACAACTATGCCGAACTCCGCGAGAAATACGACCTGCGCGTTTTCGCCACGCCCAAGAAGATGGGCGCCCAGACGGCCGAGGCCAACATCAACGCCGGCCTCGCCGCCGCGCGCCAGATCGTGGACTTCTTCGCCACCGGCTGCACCCGTTTCCAGGTCAACAAATAGTTCGCTGCCATGGTAAAGGTCAAACCCTTCGCGGCGGTCCGCCCGCCCAAAGGCATCGTCACAGAGGTGGCGGCGCCCCCTTATGACGTACTCAACTCTCAGGAGGCCAAGGATATGGCAGGGGAGAAGTCCCTGCTGCACATCACCAAGCCCGAGATAGACTTCGACCCCATCCTTCCCGACCACGACCAGCGCGTTTATGACCGCGCTGTGGTCAATTTCAAAGATTGGCAGGCCCGCGGCTGGCTCGTCCAGGACGCCAAGCCCTGCTACTATGTGTATTCGCAGACGATGGACGGCCGCACACAGTACGGCCTCGTCCTCTGTGCGCACACCGACGATTATGCCGAGGGACTCATCAAGAAGCACGAGCTGACCCGCAAGGACAAGGAGGATGACAGGATGATCCACGTCCGCATCCAGAACGCCAACATCGAGCCGGTCTTCTTCGCATATCGCGACAATGAAGGCATCAACGCCATCGTCGCGCGCTATGCCGCCGGCGTGCCCGAGTACTCGTTCGTCGATGAGAACGGCTTCGGCCACTCCTTCTGGGTCGTGGACGACGATGCCGACATAGCCCGCATCACCGAGCTCTTCACCACGCAGGTGGAGGCCTTCTACGTGGCCGACGGCCACCACAGGACGGCCGCCGCCGCCCGCGTGGGTGCGGAGCGCAGGGCGGCCAACCCCGCCCACGACGGCACCGAGGAGTACAATTACTTCATGGCCGTCTGCTTCCCCGAGAGCCAGCTCAAGATCATAGACTACAACCGCGTGGTCAAGGACCTGAACGGCCTGACCCCGGAGCAGCTGGTCACCTGCCTCGGCGGGGACTTCGAGGTGGAATGCAAGGGCGCGGACATCTACCGCCCGCAGTGCCTGCACAATTTCTCGATGTACCTCGAAGGGCAGTGGTATTCCCTCACTGCACGTCCCGGACGCTATGACGACAGTGACCCGATCGGCGTGCTGGATGTCACCATCCTCTCCCGTCTCGTGCTGGACAAACTCCTGGGCATCAAGGACCTCCGCACCGACAACCGCATCGACTTCGTCGGCGGTATAAGGGGCCTTGGAGAACTATCCCGCAGGGTTGACAGTGGCGAGATGAAGGTGGCGTTCGCCCTCTATCCGGTCTCCATGGAGCAGCTGATGGGCATTGCCGACAGCGGCAGCATCATGCCTCCGAAGACCACCTGGTTCGAGCCTAAACTGCGCTCCGGACTCGCCATTCACAAACTGGACTAGACTCTGACATGTCAATAGATTCCGCTGCCATACACGCCAAGTTGAAGGAATTCTTCGGGTTCGACACCTTCAAGGCCGACCAGGAGGAGATCGTGAGCCATCTCGTCGCCGGAAACGACGCCTTCGTGCTCATGCCGACGGGTGGAGGGAAATCCCTCTGCTATCAGCTTCCCGCGCTGCTCATGCCCGGGACGGCCATCGTGATCTCCCCGCTCATCGCCCTGATGAAGAACCAGGTGGATGCCATACGGGGATTCGTGTCCGGCAACGACTGCATCGCCCACTTCCTGAACTCCTCGCTCAGCAAGTCGCAGATACTGGAGGTGCGCGAGGACCTGCTCGCGGGTCGCACGAAGCTTCTATACGTGGCTCCGGAATCATTGACAAAAGAGGATAACGTCGCCATACTCAAGGAGATACGTATCTCCTTCTATGCTGTGGACGAGGCCCACTGCATCTCTGAATGGGGTCACGACTTCCGGCCGGAGTACCGCCGGATCCGTTCCCTTGTCGAGGAGATAGGCCGCGCCCCGATCATTGCCCTGACCGCCACGGCCACGCCCAAGGTCCAGCACGACATACTCAAGAATCTCGGCATAGCCGGCGCGAAGGTCTTCAAGTCCTCGTTCAACCGCCCCAACCTCTTCTACGAGGTCAGGGACAAGTCCGACCCCGAGAAGGACATCATACGCTACATCAAGCAGAACCCCGGCAAGTCCGGCATAGTCTACTGTCTCAGCCGCAAGAAGGTCGAGGAACTGGCGGAACTGCTCTGCATCAATGACATAAAGGCCAGGCCATATCACGCCGGACTTGATGCCAAGACACGTGCGGAGAACCAGGACGCCTTCCTGATGGAGGAGATAGACGTGATCGTCGCGACGATAGCCTTCGGAATGGGCATAGACAAGCCCGACGTGCGTTTCGTGATACATTACGACATCCCGAAGAGCATCGAGAGCTATTATCAGGAGACGGGACGCGCCGGCCGCGACGGGCAGGAGGGACGCTGCATCACCTACTATAGCTACAAGGACATACGCAAGTTGGAGAAGTTCATGCAGGGCAAGCCCGTGGCGGAGCAGGAGATCGGCGGGCAGCTGCTCTCCGAAGTGGTGGCATACGCCGAGTCCAGCAGCTGCCGCAGGCGCCTGCTGCTGAACTACTTCGGAGAAGAATACCAGCAGCCGAACTGCGGCTGCTGCGACAACTGCATCAACCCCAAGCCCACCTTCGACGGACGCAGGGAGATGTGCCTGGTGTTAGAGCTGGTCATGTCCCTGCCGGAGAAGTTCAAGATCGAGCATCTCGCCTGCATACTTGCCGGTGTGTCCAACGCCAAGATCCAGTCATACAAGCACGACAAGCTGAAGTATTTCGGGGCTGGGAGGGCCCATTCCGACAAGTTCTGGTGCACGGTGATGCACCAGGGTATCATAATGCACCTGCTGGACAAGGAGATAGAGACCTACGGGCTGATCTCCGTGACCCCGCAGGGCGAGGAATTCCTCCGCAACCCCCAGCGCCTGGACCTCGTCGAGGACAGGGTGTTCTCCGGCGGCGCCGACGACGAGGAGGACGAGGAGGCGGCAGCCGCGTCGGCCGCGATGCGGTCCGGCGGCGGAGGCGGCGACCCCGTGCTGCTCTCCATGCTCAAGGACCTGCGCAAGGATATGTCACGCCGTCTCAAACTCCAGCCCTGGATCATCTTCGGCGACCCTTCGCTCGAGGACATGTCCATCCAGTACCCCATACGCTTCGAAGAGCTCAAGAACTGCCAGGGAGTGGGCGAGGGCAAGGCCCGCAAGTTCGGCAAGGAGTTCCTGGAACTCATTGCCAAGTATGTGGAGGAGAATGACATAACCCGTCCGGACGACTTCGTGGTCAAGTCTGCCCCGAACAAGTCCGGAGGCAAGATATACATCATCCAGAGCATCGACCGCCGCATGTCCCTCGAGGACATCGCGGAGGCCAGGGGCATGGAAATGGACGAACTTATGACCGAGATAGAGGCCATAGTCTCGTCGGGACTGAAACTGAACCTCAACTACTTCATCGAACAGAACATTGACGAGGACGTGGTGGAGGAGATATACGATTATTTCAAGGACGAGGCCCAGTCGGATTCGATAGCCGACGCGATAAAGGAACTCGGCGCCGACTACGACGAGATGGAGATACGTCTGGTGCGCATCAAGTTCCTCTGCGAGATAGCCTCCTAGCAAGTGAATGATACCTCAGGAAACGGTTGACAGGATCCTGGACGCTGCCAGGATCGACGAAGTGGTAGGCGATTTCGTGACGCTCAGGCGCCGCGGGGCCAACCTTGTCGCCTGCTGCCCTTTCCACAACGAGAAGACCCCTTCCTTCTACGTTTCTCCCTCCAAGGGTATTTACAAGTGCTTCGGATGCGGCAAGGCCGGCTCCGCCGTCGGCTTCGTGATGGAGCACGAGCATTATACCTATGTCGAAGCCCTGAAGTACCTGGCAGAGAAATACCACATTGAGGTCAAGGAAAAGGAGGAGACGGTCGAGGAGATAGCCGCGCGCCAGCGGACGGAGAGCCTGATGCTGGTGTCGGAGTTCGCCCAGAAGTTCTTCGTAAACAGTTTGTTGCATACGGACGAAGGGCGCAACGTCGGCCTCTATTACCTGCATACCCGCGGGATCGACGACGAGACTGTGGAGCGCTTCGGCCTGGGCTGGGCGCCGTCCGGGCGCACCGCGCTGACGGACGCCGCGCTGGCCGAAGGCTACAAGGCCGAGTACCTCGTCGAGGCCGGACTCAGCATCCAGTACGACGACGGCCGTCTGGTGGACCGCTTCCACTCGAGGGCGATGTTTCCCATACATTCTCTCGCCGGCCGCGTGATAGCGTACAGCGGACGCACGCTCAGCAACGAGTCCAACATCGCCAAGTACGTCAACTCCCCGGAGACGCCCATCTATGTCAAGAGCCGGGCTCTGTACGGCATCTGGCTGGCCAAGGGCGACATCTCCAAGGCGGACAAGTGCTTCCTGGCCGAGGGCAACGTCGACGTGGTGTCTATGCACCAGCTGGGGTTGCGCAACATCGTGGCCTCCTGCGGCACCTCCCTCACCGAGGAGCAGATCCGCATCATAAAGAAATTCACGAACAACATCACCGTGATGTACGACGGCGACGCCGCCGGCATTCACGCCGCCCAGAGGGCCATAGGAATGGTCCTGAAGGAGGGGATGAACGTCAGCCTGGTGCTTTTCCCGGACGGGGACGACCCCGATTCGTTCTGCCGGAAGCATACGCTGGAGGAGGTACAGGCCTTCATCTCCGGGAACGAGATGGATTTCGTGTCGTATATGGCCTTGGTCAACCCAGTCGCGGACAACGACCCGCTGGGAAGGGCCAACCTCATCAACGTCATCGCGGACACGGTGGCGCTGATACCGGACGCGGTGAAGCGTTCGGTGTTCGTGGACGCAGTCTCGCAGCGCTTCGGCGTCGAGACGCGCATCATCTTCGAGCGCATCAACGCCGACAGGATGCAGATGCGCGAGGATGAACGGAAGGAGGCGGAGCGGGCGCGGCGGCGGGCCGAGGCCGGCCTCCTGCCGGACTACGACCCGTCCGCGCCCGCCCAGGAGGCGCCGCGCCCGGTCTCCCCGCAGGGCCTGCAGGCCCTGGAGGAGAACCGCACGCTGGCCCCCGCCGAGCGCGAACTGCTCACCTTCATCCTCTCGTACGGGACCAACGAACTGGACTTCGAGAGCGATTCGGATTATTATTCGGGCAGCGAGGAGGACAAGCCCACGGTGGCGGATTTCATCCGAGGCTCGCTTGAGGCCGACGGCATCTCGTTCGCCAACAAGGCTTTCCGGGATGCCTACGATGCGTACATGAAGGAGTATGACGAAGGCTATGAGCAGGAGGAGATTATCCGGATGATGCTCAATTCTCCGGACAGGACGGTCGCCTTCGTGACCGCCGAGCTGTCCATGGAGAAGTACCAGCTCACAGTGAAGAACTTCGAGGACGCCATGACCACCAAGGACTCCTGGCTGGTCAATTTCGTGCCCAAGGCCATACTGGTGTATGCAGGGAAACGCATAGAGGACAGGATGGCGACCCTCATCAAGACCCTCGCGACGGCTCCGGAGGAGGAGCAGACGGCCATCATGGCCGAGATGCAGAAGCTCTCCGCGGCCCAGAAGCGAGTGAAACAGAGAATTGGAAGAGAAAGAATCGAATGACAATATGGAAAAGAATCACAAAAGAACCCTGGTGACCTGTGCGCTCCCTTACGCCAACGGTCCCGTCCACATCGGCCACCTCGCCGGCGTCTATGTACCTGCGGACATCTATGTCAGGTACCTCAGGATGCGCGGGGAGGACGTGCTCTACGTCTGCGGCTCCGACGAGCACGGCGTGCCGATCACCATCAAGGCCCGCCAGCAGGGCTGTACCCCGCAGGACATCGTCGACAAGTATCACGGCATCATAAAGGAGTCGTTCACGGGGCTCGGCATCAATTTCGACATCTACGGACGCACTTCGTCCGCGGTGCATGCGGACAACGCATCCGGCTTCTTCCGCAAGCTCTACGACGAGGGGCTGTTCATCACTCGCGAGTCGGAGCAGTACTACGACCCGGAGGCGAAGACCTTCCTCGCCGACCGCTACATCGTGGGTACCTGCCCGAAATGCGGCAACGAAGGGGCCTACGGTGACCAGTGCGAGAAGTGCGGCAGCACGCTCAGCCCCGAGGAGCTGATCAATCCCAAGTCCAAATTGAGCGGCGCGGAGCCGGTCAAGAAGAAGACCCTTCACTGGTATCTGCCCCTGCAGGACTATGAGCAGTGGCTGCGCGAATGGATACTCGAGGGTCATACGGAATGGCGCCCGAACGTCTATGGCCAGGTGAAGAGCTGGCTGGACGGCGGCCTTCAGCCGCGCGCCGTGACCCGCGACCTCGACTGGGGCGTTCCCGTGCCAGTGGAGGGTGCCGAGGGCAAGGTGCTCTATGTCTGGTTCGACGCCCCGATCGGATACATTTCCAATACGAGGGAACTGTTCCCGCAGTCGTGGGAGCAGTGGTGGAAGAGCCCCGACACCAAACTGATGCATTTCATCGGCAAGGACAACATCGTCTTCCACTGCATAGTGTTCCCTTCGATGCTCAAGGCTTACGGTGACGGCTATGTCCTGCCGGAGAACGTCCCTGCCAACGAGTTCCTCAACCTCGAGGGCGACAAGATTTCGACTTCCAGGAACTGGGCCGTCTGGGCGCATGAGTACCTCAAGGATTTCCCCGGCAAGGAGGATGTGATGCGCTACGTGCTCACGGCCAATGCGCCGGAGACCAAGGACAACGACTTCAGCTGGAAGGACTTCCAGACCCGCAACAACAGCGAACTGGTGGCTATCTTCGGCAACTTCGTGAACCGTGCCATAGTGCTGACCCACAAGTATTTCGAGGGAAAGGTCCCGGCCTGCGGAGAGTTGCTCGACGTGGACCGCGAGGCCCTGGGAGCCATTCCGGAACTGAAGGCTTCGCTGGAGCGTAACCTCGACACCTACCATTTCCGCGAGGCCCTCAAGGATGCGATGGGCATAGCCCGCGTGGGAAACAAATACATCTCCGACACGGAGCCCTGGAAGGTCGCCAAGACCGACATGGCCCGCTGCGCGACCATCCTGAACGTGTCGCTGCAGATATGCGCCGACCTGGCTGTGGCCTTCGAGCCGTTCACTCCCTTTGCGGCTGAGAGGCTTCGCAGTATGCTGCGCGTGGGCCTCGACGCCGGCTCCGACCATCGCGTCGGCGAGCAGGAGACGGTCAATACCTACCGCGAGGGCGAAGGCGCGGCGCTGCACACCGTGCACGCCGGCGCCGCCGCGCCCGCAGGCGGTGTCGTCCTGACCTGGTCCTCCCTCGGCGCTGCGGACATCCTGCCCGCAGGTCATGAAATCGGTGCGGCCGAACTCCTCTTCTCGAAGATCGAGGACGACGCCATCCAGGTGCAGCTCGACAGGCTGGCTGCCATCAAGGCGGAGCGCGAGGCGGCCGAGGCGGCTGCCGCCGCCGAAGAGGCCGCGAAGCGCATCGAGCCGCAGAAGGCGGAGTGCAGCTTCGAGGATTTCGAGAAGATGGACATCCGCACTGCCACGGTCCTCGAGGCCGAGCGCGTACCCAAGACCGACAAACTCCTCAAACTCACTATCGACACCGGCATCGACACCCGTACCATCGTCTCCGGCATCGCGGAGTTCTATACCCCGGAGCAGATGCTCGGAAAGCAGATCTGCATACTCGCCAACCTCGCTCCGCGCAAGATACGCGGCATAGAGTCCAAGGGAATGATCCTGATGGCGAAGCAGGGCGACGGCAAGATGCGCTTCATCACTCCCCAGGAGGTCTTAAAGAATGGTGCACAGATAGGATAAAGATATGGCTGACAGCACTAAACGCTACATCGCGGTCGACCTTGGCGCCACTGGCGGCAAGGTCGTCCTCGCTTCCGTCGCCTCCGGAAAGGTGACGACGGAGACGGTCCACGAGTTCTCAATTCCCCGCGTGTGCATCGATGGTCAGGAGTACTGGGACATCTATGCGGCTTTTGCCGGAGTGATGAAGGGCCTGTCGGCGATAGGCGCGAGGAAGGTCTCCGTGGAGTCCTTGGGCATAGACGCCTGGGGTCCGGGCATAGTCTGCCTCGGCGGGGACGGGAGTTTCCTCGGCCTGCCGATGATGAAGGACGAAGTGCTGTCCGACGCCGCGCACGCGAGGTTCTTCAAGCGCATGGAGCATCGCCTGCTGTATGAGAAGACGGGCGTGAACGTCCTGGACTCCCACGCGGCGCTGCAACTGTACAGCCTCCGACGCTCCAGGAGCATCGCCCTGGAGATGGCGAAGAACATACTCTTCATCCCCGACGCCATGCTTTACCTGCTTTCCGGCAAGCGTATCTGCGGCTTTACCTCCCTGTATGCCGCAGGCCTTGTGGACAGGGGGACGAGGAAACTTTCAAAGGAAATCCTGTCCGCCTGCAAGGCCCGCCCGAGGCGTTTCCCTTCGGTGGTGCAGCCCGGTGTGAGGCCCGCGAAGCTGACGGAGGAGGTGGCGCAGGCCACGGGGCTTGGACGCATCCCTGTCGTGGCCGTCGCCGGCCATGATCTCGCGTCCGCCGTCGCTGCCGCGCCTGTCTCCGGCGAAGGCTCCGCCTTCCTTGTGACCGGTGCCGTGAGCGTGTTGGGCGTGGAGACCGCTTCGCCTGTGGTCAATGACCAGACCTTTGAGATGAACTTCTCCAACGAGGCAGGAGCCGGTGATATCAATCTGCTGGTCAAGCGTTTGCCGGGAATGGACCTATTGGCGCGCTGCCTGGAGGCATGGAGCGCCGCGGGCCGGGCATATGGTCCGGAGGACCTGGCCCGGATGGCCCGCGAGGGCGCGCCCGTGGCGGCGCAGCTGGATCCGGAGGATCCGGCGCTGCGCTCCGCCTTCGCCGCCCCTTTCCTCGATCCCGCCTCCGCCCTTGCGCGCTACTGCTCACTTCGCAGCATGACCGCCCCTTCGGATGACGCTTCCATTGTCCGGCTGATCTACACTTCGATTGCGGAGAAGATCGGCGATACCTTCACCAAGCTGCAGAGCGTGACGCCTTTCCGGCTCAAGTCCCTGAACATTCTCGGTGAGGGTTTCCCCCTCGCTCCCGGTTCGACCGGAACGGTTTCCGGGGTCTCGGACCCTGTATTCTGCCAGATGGTCGCCAACGAGTGCGCCGTCACGGTCACGGCCGGCCCTGCTGACGCCGCTATCCTCGGCAACGTCCTTGTCCAGGCCGGTCTCACCCGACAGGCCCTCGCCTCTTCCGTCGAGCCCGTTACATTCACCCCCAGCCTCTAGCCTGCAGGTTACGGATAAGAATGGCACAACGTGCGGGAAATGCCCGCAGGTTGTGCCCAAAGTTGCCACGTCGTGCGGTTTATAGGTAGATGAGGCGTGAGAGCTTGGTGGAATCGAAGATTCGGCGGGCCATGGCTTGAAGGTCGGCGGCGGTGACGGCTTCGATGGCGGCCTTGTTCTCGGCGGAGGACGCCACGCGCCCGAAGGCGAGAAGGCTCTTGCCCATCGAGAGGCACTGCGCCTCGCCGGAGTCCGATGCTATGGCCAGTTGGCCGAGCAGCTGTTTCTTTGCTGCTTTCAACTTCCTGTCGCTCAGGGGTTTGTCCTGAAGTTCGCGGACGGCCTTGTCAATGGCGGCGAAGCATTTCCCGAGATTATCCTTGTCGCAGCCGAGGCTGATGGCCATTATGCCGGTGTCGCGGTACTGGGTGTATCCGCATTCGACGCCATATACCCAGCCGTTCTTCTCGCGGAGGATGTTGTTGAGGATGGAGTTGGAGGCGGGCCCGCCGAGTATGTTCGCGAGGAGGACGGCCGCGATGCGGTCCTTCTCCTCGTACAGCGACGGCGCGGGCCCGCCTATCACCGCATTCACCTCGTGGTTCCGCTTGTCCACGGTCCTGTCGAAGATTGCGGTCTTAACTTGTCCTTCACTTAGCGGAGACACCGTTTCGGACGAGGAGGAAGCAGCGCTGAAATACCGCGCGGCGAGTTTGCGGACTTCGCGCTCCATCCGGGCCTCGTCGAGGTCCGCCATCATCGTGAACGCCATGCGGTCCGGGGTGAAATGCTCCCGGACGAAGCGGCGCAGTTCGTCGGAGGTGATGCGGCGCACCGATGCCGGCTTCCCGAGTATGGGCCTGCCCAGGGCGTGGCCCTCGAAGAGCATTTCCTCGAAACGGTCATAGACCTCGTCGGCCGGGGAGTCCTTGTATGACTGGATCTCGTCGATGACGACCCCCTTCTCGGTCTCGACCTCCTTCTCGGGGAATGAGGCCTGCGTGGCCAGTTCGAACAGGAGTCCCGCCGCCTTGGGCAGGTCCTCCTTGAGCACGGTCGCGTGCAAAACTATCTCCTCTTTGGTCGTGAAAGCGTTCAGTTCGCCTCCGAGCCTGTCGAGGTAGCCGTTCACGACCGCTGCGCTCTTGTGCGCGGTCCCTTTGAATAGAGTATGTTCCGTGAAATGTGCGATCCCGCCGTGGAACCCTTCCTCGTCGCGGGTGCCGCAGCGTATGCTCAGCGCGCACCAGCCGACGGAGGAGCCGCCCTTCCTGACGGCATAGCGGAGACCGCAATTGTCTGTCCCTGTGATCATTCCCTTCTACCTCCTGGCGAAAATGGCCTTGATGTCTTCAGGCAGGAACCCCGCCCAGTTGCGTGCGTTGATGCGATGGTGCCTGTAGTAGAGCAGTTCGTGGGTCCCGGCGTCGATGAGCATCTTGTAGCACCAAGATCCGTTCTGCGGGTCGAATGGCGCGACTACGAAACTCACCAGGGTGTTGTAAGTGCCGTCCTGGAAAGCCTTGTCGGCATCGTCCTCGCTCATTATGACCATGTCGTCGTCGAAATACCGCTTCTTGAAATCTTCGTCCATGTCCGGGACAAGGTCGTCCTCCGAGAAGAAGATGCGCTTGATGCCGGTCTTTCGGACCTGTCCGGAATAGATGTCGAATCCGGTGTATCCGGCCCCGTCGGAGCGCATCGCCCTGGTGACATAGTCCTGTAATATGTCCAGCAATGCCGGAAGGAACACCACCTCCCTCCCGGAGGGGAATCCAGCGGCGGATATGGGCAGGCTGGCAACCTCCACGGGCCGTTTCTGCGGGTCATCCGACTTGGACTTGCCTCCCTTCATGAGGGTGAGCGTGAGGAGGTCCTTATATTCTTTGTCTTCCGAGCGGGCTATGAGGAGGAAATAGTAGTTTGAATCCTCCTTCAGGGCCTTGTATTCCTCGGCGGTGCAGAACTCGTAGGGCGATATGCGCCAGCGCGCGGCGACCTCGTCGCGCAGGGCGCTGTCCATCATGTCGCCCGACCCGAGCACTACCTTGGTCGTGCGGGTGGGCAGGTCGGCAATCTTGAGTTTCTTGGTATTGATCCTGGCCTGTCCGTAAAGCGCCGGAGAGGCGCAGATGGCCAGGACGGACATTACCAAGACTATTCTGAAAAAGCTTTTCATGAGGCAAAGTTACAAAAAATGCTTAAATTTGTAAGCTAACGCCAATTGTGTTATGAGTCAGTATATCGTATCAGCCCGAAAGTACAGGCCGGACTCGTTCGAGTCCCTGATAGGTCAGGACAATATCGCCAGGACCCTGAAGAACTCCATCCTAAGGGGCCAGCTGGCGCACGCCTACCTCTTCTGCGGCCCGCGCGGCGTCGGCAAGACCAGTACCGCGCGCATCTTCGCCAAGACGATCAACTGCTCGCATCCCACCGCTGACATGGAGCCTTGCGGCGAATGCGAGTCGTGCGTGTCGTTCGCCGAGGGCCGGTCATACTGCATACATGAGCTCGATGCCGCGTCCAACAACGGCGTGGACGACATCAAGGCGCTGATGGACCAGGTCCAGATCCCTCCCCAGGTCGGAAAGTACAGCGTGTACATCATCGATGAGGTACACATGCTGTCACAGTCCGCATTCAACGCTTTCCTGAAGACCTTGGAGGAGCCGCCGGCACACGCCATCTTCATCCTGGCCACGACCGAGAAGCACAAGATCCTTCCTACCATCCTCTCCCGCTGCCAGACCTACGACTTCAACCGCATCAGCGTCCCCGATATCGTGATGAATCTCAGGGACATAGCTGGCAAGGAGGGGGTCACCATAGACGACGAGTCGCTGCATATCATAGCGCAGAAGGCCGACGGGGCTATGCGCGATGCGCTGACCATATTCGACCAGACGGTCGCATTCTGCGGGACCGAGGTGCATTACGAGGACGTCATCCGCAACCTCAACGTCCTGGACTACGAGTATTCCTTCCGGCTCGTGGATGCTTTCCGCGCCGGAGACTACGCTTCGGCTATGCTGACCTTCGACGAGATACTGGCAAAGGGCTTCAACGCCCAGCATTTTATCTCGGCGCTGAGTTCGCACCTGCGCGACCTCATCGTGAGCCGCACCGCCGGGCTGGACGCCCTGCTCGACCTGCCGGCGTCGCTCAAGCAGCGCTACCGCGCCCAGGCCGAAGCCTGCTCGCTGCAGTTCCTCTACGAGGCGCTGGCGATCACGACGCAGTGCGAGGCGGGCTACAAGGCCGCCATCAACCAGCGCCTGCACATCGAGTTCGCGCTGATGAAACTGTCCTTCCTCTCGAAGGGGGTTCCTGCAACTACAGTGGTATCTGCTGCTGGAGTGACTTCTGCGAAGGAAACCGCTTCGGTCGAAAAGGATAAACCGGCATCATCCGCCTCTTCGGTCAGTGCCGAGAGGCCCGGGAGCATGGGTGCCGGAAACTGTGCCACCCTCGGCAACATAAGAGGGGGGGACCCAAGCGAAAAGCTTGGGGGGGGTCCTGCGCAGCAGGACGTTTCCGGTACCCATGCTCCCGGGCCGGAGGCTTCTTCCAAGCCCGCTCCTGAGGCAAAACCCTCACCGGAGGCAGCACCCGCACCGGAGCCGGAGCCTGCGCCGGAGGCGAAGCCGGCGGCGCGTCGACGCCCGGCGAAGACGGGCGCCTCGCTCTCGCTCGGCGCCCTCATGAACGAGTCCGAAGACAGCAAGCCCGTGGCCGCGGCTGCCGAAACCCCTCAGGAAGAGCTCACTGACGAACAGATAATAGGGAAATGGAAGGAGATGCCCGGGCTGTATTCCAAGTCTCCCCGCCTTGCCAATGCCTTGTCAAACGCCAAAGTGGAGATTTCCCGCGAGGACGGGCTGACCGTCACCTTCATCGTGACCAACGAGGCCCAGCGTGCCTGGATAGAGTCCAACAGGCTGCACGAGCTCGAGGGCCGCTTCCAGAAGCTCCTCGGCCGTTCCGGTGTCAAACTCCGCATCGCCGCGGCACAGTTCGTGGAAGAGAAGGTGATATATACTCCCGAGGACAAGGCAAAGTACCTGATGGAGAACAATCCCGAGGTGATAGACATCATCAGCGACCTCGGACTGGATTTGAAATAAAGGAAAACAGGATATGAAACTTCATTGCGAGAATCTCGTCAAGAAATACGGCGTCAGGACGGTGGTCAAGGGCGTCTCGATGGAGGTCGAACAGGGTGAGATAGTCGGATTCCTCGGCCCCAACGGAGCGGGAAAGACCACGAGTTTCTACATGATCACCGGTCAGATCGTGCCCAACGGGGGCCGCATATTCCTCGATGACGAGGAGATCACCGGCCTTCCCATGTTCAAGCGCGCCCAGAAGGGACTCGGGTACCTCCCCCAGGAAGCCTCCGTATTCCGCAAGATGTCCGTCGAGGACAACATCCTCTCCGTCATGGAGATGTCCGGGATGCCCCGCGAGGAACGGAAGCAGCGTCTGGAGTCGCTCATCGACGAATTCAACCTTTCGAAGGTACGCAAGAGTCTCGGCATCCAGCTTTCCGGCGGCGAGCGGCGCCGCTGCGAAATCGCGCGCGCCCTTGCCATCGACCCGAAATTCATCCTTCTCGACGAGCCCTTCGCCGGCGTCGACCCCATCGCCGTGGAGGACATCCAGTACATCATTGCCAAACTGAAATACAAGAACATCGGCGTCATCATCACCGACCATAACGTCGGCGAGACCCTTGCCATCACCGACCGCGCATATCTCCTGTATGAGGGTTCCATCCTCCAGGAAGGCACTCCGACCAGCCTGGCGGCGGACGAGGACGTCCGCACGAAATACCTCGGTTCAGGATTTGTCCTGAAGCGTTCCGTTGCCGTGGAAAAAGCGAAGGCGGAGCATGAAGCCCGCCTCGCCGAAATCGCTAGAGATTCACAAAGTCCCGCACATTCTGAGCCGACACCACAGGATCTCCCAGAATAAGCAGCCGGTCCACTACATTGTCCAGTTCCCGGATGTTGCCGGGCCATTTCTTTTCCTGAAGCAGCTTGACCGCCTCGGGTGAGAAACTGCGCGGCTTGCCGCCCTCAGTGTACTTGTCCTTGAAATGCTCGATGAGCATCGGGATGTCGTCCCTGCGCTCTTCGAGGCTCGGGACGGTGAATACGATGACGCTGAGACGGTGATAGAGGTCCTCGCGGAAATTGCCCTTGGCTATTTCCTCCTGGAGGTTCTTATTGGTTGCCGCGATGACGCGCACGTCGACCACGATGTCCTTGTCGGATCCCACGCGGGAGAGTTTGCGCTCCTGCAGGACGCGCAGTACCTTTGCCTGGGCGGCGAGGCTCATGTCGCCTATCTCGTCCAGGAAAAGGGTGCCGCCGTCGGCCTGCTCGAACTTGCCCTTGTGCTGCTTGATGGCGGAGGTGAAGGATCCCTTCTCGTGGCCGAACAATTCACTTTCAATGAGTTCCGAAGGGATAGCCGCGCAGTTCACCTCGATGAACGGCATGGTGCTGCGCTTGCTCTGCTGGTGCAGGTTGCGGGCCACCAGCTCCTTGCCGGAGCCGTTGGGCCCGACTATCAGCACGCGCGCGTCGGTGGGCGCCACCTTGGTGATCATCTCGCGCAGGCGCTGCATGGGCGCGGACTCTCCTATCATGTCGGCGCCGTACACCTTCTTCTTCAGGATCTTGGTCTCCTTGACGAGGGTGACCTTGTCCATGGCGTTCTTGATGGTGATGAGGATGCGGTTGAGGTCCAGCGGCTTCTGGATGAAGTCGAACGCTCCCTTCTTGATGCACTCCACGGCCGTCTCGATGTCGCCGTGTCCGGAGATCATCACCATTGCGGCCTCGACGCCCATGGCGTTGAGCTTGTCCAGGACTTCCATCCCGTCCATGTTGGGCATCTTGATGTCGCAGAAAATGATGTTGTACTTCTCCTTCTCGACCATCTGCACGGCGATGGCGCCGTCTTCGGCCACGTCCACTTCGTATCCCTCGTCACCGAGGATCTCCTTCAGGGAATTGCGGATGGCCCTTTCGTCATCGACTACAAGTATCTTCATAAGCAGTGTTTTCGTTTGCTTCAACAAATATCGGACATTTTTCTCTCATTCAGCAAAAAAAATAGTTAACTTTGTTTGTTCATGCCGTTTGTCCGGCTGACTGACTGATAACCCTAAAATTATTACTCATGAATAGATTCCGCTTCTTCAGCAGACTGGCAGCCGTGACGCTGCTGTCTGCCCTTGTCCTCATTCCCGCAGAGGCACGTAAAAAAGCAAAGACGCCCGACGGCCCGCAGGCCCCCAAGTACATTTTCTACATGATCGGCGACGGCATGGGCTTCAACGAGGTGTATGGTGCCCAGAACTACAACCAGGTCACCGGTGACGGCCCCGAGTACATCAACTTCACCCAGTTCCCGGTGCGCACCGTCATCACCACCTTCTCCGCATCTTCGCTCGTGACCGATTCCGCAGCGGCCGGTACCGCGCTCGCGTGCGGCGTCAAGACCTATAACGGCGCCCTCGGCGTCGACAATGACCACAACCCTGTCAACAGTGTCTGCTACTGGGCCCACCAGAAGGGCTTCGGAGCCGGAGTCGCCACTACGGTGGGTGTCAACCACGCCACTCCCGCGGCATTCTATGGCCACGCCGACAACCGCAACGAGTATGACAAGCTCGCCACCCAGCTGATTGAAGCGGACTTCATCGACTTCGCCGCCGGCGGTGGATTCCTCAACGAAGTGAGGAAGACCGGCCGCGACAGCAAGTATTTCGAGGACAAGGCCAAGGAGGCCGGCATCGCCGTTCTCCACGGCAAGGAGCAGTTCAGGAACCTCGCGAACCACCAGGGCCGCGTGTTCTGCTTCAGCGTCGATCCCGCCCAGACCGAACTCAAGTACGCCATCGACCAGAGGGGCAACGACACCAACCTCTCCGATTTCGTGCGCGCCGGCATCGACTATCTCTACGGCCATTTCGCCGACAAGGGCTTCATCTTCATGGTTGAGGGCGGCAAGATCGACGGCGCCGGACACGGTGACGACGCGGCCTGCAACATCAAGGAGACCAATGACTTCGCCGCTTCCATCGACGTCGTGCTCGCTTTCTACGAGCAGCATCCGGACGAGACCCTCATCCTCGTCACCGCCGACCACGAGACCGGTGGCCTGATGCTCGGCAATAACTATGAGATGCATCCCGAACTCCTCAAGGTCCGCAAGCTCAGCGAGGACGAGATCAACAGGCAGTTCAGGGTCCTTGCCGGTGTCGGTCCCGACCGCAAGCCCCTGCCCGGCCGCAAGGTCCCGACCTATGAGCAGGTGAAGGATTTCCTCGGCGAGCACCTCGGTCTCTGGAAGACCATCGAGGTGGACGAGAAGCAGGAAGCCGCTTTCAGGGAGATGTACCACAATGCGTTCGAACTCAATGAGGAGGAGGTCGTCGAAAGCCTGTACTCCACCAGCAACAGGATAGTCTCCGACGCCATCATGTACGCCGACAAACAGGCCGGATACATCTGGGCGCACGGCAGCCATACCGGCTCCCCGCTCGGCCTTTACGTCAAGGGAGCCGTGGCCACGGAGTTCAACACCTGCACCGACAACACCCAGATACCGCTTTTCATCAAGCGCCTGGCAAATTATTAATATTCTGACAGATGGTCATTCCCGACATAACCATAGCGGTCGATGGCTTCTCCGCCACCGGCAAGAGCACTTTCGCTAAACTCGTCGCCAAGGAATTCGCCTTCCTTTATCTGGATTCCGGTGCCATGTACCGTGCCGTGACGCTCTTCGCACAGGAGAACGGCATGATAGACGCCGATGCCAACATCGACCTGGACGCTCTCAAGGCTGCCCTGGACGAGGGCCTGGACATTCATTTCGAGCACACTGAAGACGGTTGCAAGACCTTCATAGGTGAACGCTGCGTGGAGAAGGACATCCGCACGATGGCCGTCTCGTCGCAGGTCAGCCCCGTGTCGGCCGTGCCCTTCGTGCGCAATTTCGTGGACGACAAGCTCCACCAGTTCAGCGCGGCCGGGCGGGTCATCATGGACGGCCGCGACATCGGCACCACCGTGTTCCCCGACGCCGAGGTGAAGATATTCATGACCGCCAGGCCGGAGGTGCGCGCCCAGCGCCGTTTCGACGAGCTCAAGGAGAAGGGGGAGAACCCCGACATGGAGGAAGTGATGAAGAACCTTCAGGAGAGGGACTACATCGACTCGCACCGCGAGGTGTCTCCGCTCAGCAGGGCGGCGGACGCCTACGTGATGGACAATTCCGACATGACCCTCCATGAGGAGACCGTGTGGATGCTCGGACTCCTGCAGGGCAAATTCGGCATCCTGGAGTAGGATGGACCTCAAAGTCGAAATCGATGCCGGCTCCGGCTTCTGCGGAGGCGTCATCCGTGCCATAGGCAGCGCCGAGAAGTTCCTCGACGACGTACCCGGGAGGCATCTGTTCTCTCTGGGGGCTATAGTCCACAACGAGGAGGAACTCGCGAGGCTTGGCCGCAAGGGACTTGTAACCATTGATTACGAGGACCTTGCGGACATGCAGGCAGCGTGCGGCGAGTCGCTGCTCATACGGGCGCACGGCGAGCCGCCGGCCACTTACACTAGGGCGGCGGAACTCGGATTCAACGTCATAGACTGCACCTGCCCGGTTGTGCTGCGGCTGCAGGCCAGCATACGCGAGGCGTATGCGAGGCTGAAGCCGCAGGACGGGCAGGTGGTCATCTTCGGGAAGATAGGCCATGCCGAGGTGCTGGGTCTGGTCGGCCAGACCGGCGGTGACGCCCTGGTCGTCGAAGACCGGGTGATGCTCGAGTCGGCCCTCGCCGACGGTCGCATCCGCACGGACGTCCCCGTCGAGATATTCTCCCAGACGACCAAGAGCCCCGACGAGTATTCCGAGATCTGCGACCTGCTTCGCGAGAGGCTCCCGGAAGGCCTGCTGACGGTCCACGACACGGTCTGCTCACAGGTGGCGACACGACACGAGAGGCTTTCCACATTCGCGCAGTCTCACGATGTGATACTTTTCGTTTCCGGCAAGGCAAGTTCCAACGGACGGGTGCTCTGCGACTTGTGCAAATCATTGAATATCCGCACTTACCATATCGGATCGGAGGCCGACATCAAGCGCGAATGGTTCTGTTCCGACGACCGCGTCGGGGTCTGCGGAGCGACCTCCACTCCCAAGTGGCTGCTGGAGAAAGTGGCGGCCGCGGTGGAAGCCCTGTAGAGTTTTTTTGGCAGATAGCGTGCAAATTGTTACATTTGCGGATGGATTGTTTTGCAGTTCAACATTTTGAAACTAATTAACACAGATATTTATGGCAACAACAGCTGATTTCAAGAACGGCCTTTATCTCAAGTACAACGACAAGCCGTGCATGATCGTATGGTTCCAGCACGTCAAGCCGGGTAAGGGCCCCGCTTTCGTCAAGACCAAGCTCCGCAACCTCGAGAACGGCCGCATCCTGGAGAACACCTTCACTGCGGGCGCCAAGATCGAGACCATCGAGGTCGAGCGCCGTCCCTACCAGTTCCTCTATGCCGAGGAGGACGGTTTCAATTTCATGCATGAAGAGACCTACGAGCAGATCAAGCTCCCCAAGGAGGCCGTCGAGAATTCCGACCTCATGAAGGAAGGCCAGCACGTGGAGATGATGTTCGTCACCGGAGAGGAGGAGCGCTGCCTCACCTGCGAGCTCCCGACCTACGTCACCCTCGAGGTCACCTACTCCGAGCCCGCCGTCAAGGGCAATACCGCATCCACCTCCGCTCTCAAGGAAGTCGTCCTCGAGACCGGCGCCAAGATCATGGTCCCGCTCTTCATCAACACCGGCGACGTCATCACCGTCAACACCACCGACCGCGCCTACGGCCAGAGAGTGTAAGCCTCTTCGCTGCAGCGGGATTCACCGCTGCGCTCAGAAAAACATTCAGGGCGACCCTTCCGGGCCGCCCTGAATCGATTTCTGGTGGTGAGTCCTATTTCACGACGGTCTTGACGAGGTCGATGAGGGCCTGGGAGGGGACGTTGTCGGTGTCCTGCGGGAGCAAGTACCAGCGGGCGGTCCAGTTGAGGGACTCGCCGGGCTTCAGGCTGGTGTAACGGCCCTGAGCCTCGAGTTCGATGTAGGTCTTGCCGGCGTTGACATAGACCTGGATCTCAGCCTCCTTCGGGGCGGGGCAGGTCGGGCCGAGGTCGGGGAAGCGCTTGATGAAGAGCAGGCCGTTGTTGGCGTATGCGTACCAGCCGGCGCCGTCGGCGTTGATCTTGCGGTTGGCGCGGGCATCGTCACACTGGTACCAGGTGGCCCCGTACTCGAAACTGAACGGCATCAGGCCCTGGGGGGTGATGGACTCGGAGGGAGCGTCGAAGAAGATGACGCCTCCGTTGTCGACGCGGGAGATCTCCCAGGGGGCGACCTTGCGCTCGACTGCGGCGTCGTTGGTGATGGAGTAGGTAATCACTATGGCACCGTCAGAGGGGTCGGCCTTGAACTCCTTGGTAATGTGATATTTGAACTTCTCCGAAGTCTGTCCGGTGAGGATGAGGGCGCCGTTTTTCTGGGCCGCGGTGTAAGGACGGCTATCGTACTCCGGTACCGGAGGCCAGTTCCATTCGACCTGGGGGCTCGTCCAGAAGGTGCTTCCGAAGGCATTGGGACGCTGGTTCTGGGAGAGGACTTCCTTGCCCTTGTACTGGAAGGAAAGGATCTTGGCACCCTTTGCGGCGTCGACGGTCAGGGTGACGTCACCGGAGGTGATGCTGTACTGGTCGTTTTCAAGGGTTTTGATGCCCTGGGCGGATGCTGCGACGCATCCGAGGGAAAGTGCCGCTGCCAGCGGCAGGAGGATTCTTTTCAACATGGCTGGATTGATTATGACTTGTGATTTCAGATATTTTCTTCGGGATTCCTGAACTTGTATTCCAGGCCGTAGACGATGGGGGAGACGTCACGGGTAAGGCCTTCGACCTCGAAGCCTCCGAGGGTCTTCTCGATGGTGATGCGGTCCTCCCATACGCGGAATATGCGGCGGAGGAGGGAGCGGGAGCGGAACGTCATCTTCTCATCGTCCTCGGATTCGAGGACGTATCCGCGGTTTTCCATGTAGGAGAGGACGCCGGGGCGCAGGTCAGCGAAGTCGCCGAGCACGCCCGCGAGCCGCTTCTTATACCCGAAAAGAGGGTAGACAGCGGAGACGACGGCGAACATTATGGCTATGTAACCAACTGATTTCCATCCCTGTGAGAACATGGTTTCTATATCGGAGGATACAAATCCGAGGAGTACCAGAATCAGGATGAAGAACGTGATGAACACGCATATGGAAATGAAGTACTTGACGGCTCTTAAGATATATTTCATGGCAATCCGATTTTAGTGTACACAAATATAATAAATTTCGCTATCTGCACGAAATTTGTTACTTTCGCAGATGAAATCCAAATAAAAATGATTTGATTATGAAAGAAGATCCCCTTGAGCGTCTGGAGCGCGAGGAGCGCGAAAGGAAGAACAACGGCGGCCTGAAGACCGTCATGTACATTCTGGCCGCGGTCGCCCTTCTGCTGGCGGCGGCACTGGCCTATGTCTGGTTCCAGAAGAGTTCGCTCGTCAAGGACCTCAACCTGGAGAAGGAGGACCTCACCGAGCAGATAGTCGCCCTGCAGCAGGATTACAACAATCTTTCCTCGGATTACGAGGCCATCAATTCGCAGCTCGACTCATCCCGCGAGGAAGTTTCGCAGCTCGTGGAGCGCATCAAGCAGACCGATGCCACGAACCGCGCCAAGATGCGTCAGTATGAAAAGGAACTCGGCACCCTGCGCAGCATTATGCGCAACTATATCGTACAGATCGATTCCCTCAACACCCTCAACCAGAAACTGACGGCCGAGGCTGACGCGGCCCGCAGGGACGCCGCTACCAGCCGCCGCCAGAACGAGGCCCTCAACAAGCAGGTGAACGACTTGACCGGCCAGGTGGCCGCGGGCTCCGTCATCAAGGCACGCGGCATCATCCTCGAGCCTTACAGTTCGGCGGACAAGGTCACCGACCGCAGCAGCCGCGTGGTCCGTATGCTCACTACGCTCAGCCTTGTGGAGAACGACCTGGCCCCGAAGGGACCCGTACGCGTCTACATCGTGGTCAAGGACCCCGACGGGAATATCCTCACCAACGCCAACAGCACCGGATTCGAGAGCGCGGGAGAGGCCCGTACGGCCTCGGCTTCGCGCGAGGTTGACTACGAAGGCAAGGAAGTCGAACTCAGCATCTACCTCAACGACCTGACCGACAGGTGCGTCAAGGGTGTATACACCGTCGAGGCGTACACGGCCCAGGGCTTCCTCGGCAGCGCCGAGACGATGCTCAGGTAATATCTGGCGGAGGCCCGTGGCATGATCTACGTCCACGTACCGTTCTGCCGTAGTTTCTGCACCTATTGCGGTTTCTATTCCGAGATATGCTCACGGAAAGAGCCGCAGCAGGTGCAGAACCGCTTTTTCGAGGACTATGCCGATGCGGTTTGCGAGGAGGCAGCCGCGCGCCGCGCGGAAATCTCCGCCGCCCGCAAAGGCCTTGACACCCTGTACATAGGCGGCGGGACCCCGTCCGTGCTGCCGGTGGAGGTGCTGGCGCGCATCGTGCGCGCGCTCGGGCCGGCGACGTATGAGGAGTTCACCGTGGAGGTGAACCCCGACGACGTCGCGGCCGGCGGCGCGCCCTATGCGGCCGCGCTCCGCGGCCTGGGCGCAAACCGCGTCAGCATGGGCGTGCAGTCGTTCGACGACGGCATCCTCCGATGGATGAACCGCCGTCACGACGCCGCCGGGGCCCGTGAGGCGTTCCGCCTCCTGCGGGCCGCCGGCTTCGACAATATCAGCATAGACCTCATCTTCGGCCTTTCCCATTTATCCGATTCTGTCTTGGAAAGCACTGTCCGTGAGGCGGTAGCGCTTCGTCCGGAACACATTTCTGCGTATCAGCTTTCCATCGAGGAAGGCAGCGTCCTCGAGAAAATGGTCGCGGAAGGCCGCTACGCCGAGGCCCCGGACGAGCAATGCCGCCGCCAGTACGACATCCTTTGCCGGATGCTTTCCAAGGCAGGCTACGTCCACTACGAAATATCCAACTGGGCCCTGCCGGGCCGCGAAGCGGTCCACAACAGCGCCTACTGGCGCCGCGTCCCTTACGTCGGCCTCGGCCCCTCCGCCCACTCCTTTTCACTTTCTGTCACCTCCGGCCCGGCCGCAGGCTCTGATCCCTCCGCTCCCTGCGGCGTACGCTCCTGGAACAGCGAGGAACTTGCCCGCCGCGACGCCACCGGCAGCATGCTCCGCTGGCACTCCGAAAGCGAAATCCTATCCCAGCGCGAGGCTGCCGAGGAGACCATCATGCTCGCGCTCCGCACAGCCGCCGGCCTCCCCATGGCGCTGCTCCGCACCCTTTCCCCGGACGCCCCGGTGGACGACCTCCTCGCCGACGGCTCCCTCTGTATCGTCCCCTCTACTTCCCCAGCCGCCCCCGATCCCTTGATCCGCATTCCCGAGGACCATTTCTTCGTCTCCGACAGCATCATCGCCCGCCTCTTTCCCGAAGAATAAGCCATACGGCATATTGTGGGCATTGATTGAAAAAAGTTGACTGGAAGGAGGGCAGAAAATGTGTTGTCGTGTATGTAAATCAAAGAAAAATGTTTACATTTATAAGTAATTTCTAAAACCTCAACGAAATGGCAAAGATTATTTACATTCTCGGTATCATCATCGCCATCTGGTGCGTTCTTGACATCTTCAAGAAACCCAAACTCGGTCTTATCGGCAAGATCCTCCTTTCCATCGCCGTCCTTGCTTTCAGCTGGGTAGGTTTCGTGGTGTATTACTTCATCCTCAAAGACAGAATCTAGACGATGAGAAGGATAGCCATGATGGCGGCCTTGCTTTTGAGCCTGGCCGCCGCCTATGCGCAGCCTCACCGTTCCGAGGCTGCCGTCCGTGCCTTGATGGAAGATCCTTCCAGGGCCGGAAACAACACCAATTCCTACGAGTTCCACGAGATTCGCGATACCAAGCCTCCGAAGGGATATAAACCTTTCTATATCAGTCACTACGGCCGCCATGGTTCCCGCTCCAACTGGGGTGGAAAGGCCTACGAGGACCTGATCGCCACCCTGGAGCAGGGCAAGCAGATGGGCATCCTGACGCCCGGCGGCGACTCCCTGCTAAACGCCGCGCGCCTCGTCCTTGCGTACTACGACGGCATGGACGGACGCCTGTCCCAGCGCGGTGTCCGCGAGCACGACGCCATCGCGGAGCGAATGATCAAGCGCTATCCGGAGGTGTTCAAGGGCGACAAGATGGTGCGTGCGTTCGGCAGCCAGGTGCAGCGCTGCCTCATCAGCATGAACGCCTTCACCACCTCCCTGGTGCGCCAGAATCCCAAGCTTCATTTCTATCTCGATACGGGCGAGAAATTCCAGTTGTACATCAACAACGAGCAGGGCTGGCAGCAGAAGACCGGCCCGGCCATGATGAAAGCGATGCAGGTCGTGCGCTCGATGCCCGACGATACGCTCGGCGTGCTGAGCCGCGTCTTCACGGACGTGCCCAAGGCACGTACCTTCGTGAAGAGCGCGCGCAGCCTGACCGAGAACCTCTGGAACACCGCCATCATCTCCGAGGACTTCGACATTCCTGACAATCTCTTCCGCTTCCTTCCCTTCGACGCGCTGTACAAGCGCTGGGCGCAGAGCAACGTCATGCTCTACACCGGTCACTGCAACTCCGTCGAGTCCGGAGCCGACCGCGTCCCGATGGCCGAGTCCTGCGTGCAGGACATCGTCGCCAAGGCGGACGAGTGCATCGCCACGGGCCGCTATTGCGCCGACCTCCGTTTCGGCCACGACTACCCGCTGATGGCCCTGGTCAACTACCTCGGCATCGAGGGTGTAGGAGAGCGCATACCCGCTGAGGAGATCTGCGATAAATGGCTGGGTTTCTGGAATATACCTATGGCCAGCAACCTCCAGATCATCTTCTACCGCAACAAGGCAGGCGATGTCCTGGTGAAGTTCCTCTATCAGGAGCAGGAGAAGCTTCTCCGCGGCCTGGAGCCTTTCCAGGGCCCCTATTACAAGTGGGAGACCGTCAAGGCTAACCTCGAGGGCTACAAGCGCTGATTTAAAAATTCTTGCCGCCAGGATTAAACCCGCGGGAACGATACATGTCTTAGATAATGTCCGGCTCACGACGACCGGACATTGTTTTTGACAATAATTAAAACTCGAAAAGATATGAAAAAGTTGATCGTTCTCGTTTTGGCCGCGCTTCCTTTCGTGATGTACGCTCAGATGCCCGGCATGAATTTCTCCAACATGCAGATGGACCTCCCCGAGGAGACCATCGTCTCTTACACCGACGGCATGGTCGCCGACTATGGCCTTGACGCCGACCAGGCTGCCAAGGTTTTGGAAATCAACAAGAAATATCTCGGCAAGGTCGAGTATCCCGTCGTCCTTCCTCCCGAGGCTGAAGAGGCTATGAAGAATATGGGCAACCGTCAGGGCGGCGGCGCCGGTTTCGACATGGGCAGCTTCTCCGCTGAGGACAGGGAGCAGATGATGTCCAGGATGAACGAGATGCAGGACAGGATGAATGAGATCGCCGACAATCAGGAGGCCTATGAGAACGAACTCGCAAGCGTCCTCGACAAGAAGCAGATGAAGAAGTGGAAGAAGGCCAAGAAGCACTACCAGACCGACCAGCGCATCGCGATGGAGGCCCAGTTCGGTGGAATGGGCGGCTTCGGAGGCGGAATGCCCGGCGGCGGCTTCGGTGGTGGAATGCCCGGTGGCGGTTTCGGTGGCGGTATGCCCGGTGGCGGCGGCTTCGGCTTCTGAAAACCATTCGCAGCAACCAGTTTCTGATATATGAGGGAGACGACCTTTTGAAGGTCGTCTCCCTCTTTGCAATCAGGAGTTTTTTCACTATATTTGAGAAAGAAAATCCATTGACTATGAAAAGATTACTTTTCTTCTTGCTTGTCCTTTCCGTGGCGTTTTCATCCGCATCTGCGCAGATGAAGGATACGCTCCGCGTCCTTTGCATCGGCAACTCCTTCACCTATGTCGGCGACGCTCACAAGAAACTGGTTGACCTGGCTGCCAGCCAGGGTCATTTCATCCGAATGAACGCCCAGTATGTCGGAGGCTTCACCTTTGCCCGCCACCTTCAGAGAGACGAGACCCTTAACGCTATCGAGCGTCCCAGTCCCGATGACGCGTTCGACTATGTCTTTCTCCAGAACCAGAGTCAGCTTCATGCCCGCTACGGCTCCAACCCTAAGCAATACCCTTATGTTCTTGCCGATGCCAAGGAACTGTCCGGCCGCGTCCGCCAGTATTCCCCCGGGGCGGTCATATTCATAGAGAGTACATGGTCGTATCCGGCAGGCAACTTCGGCAGTTTCGGTTCGCTGGAGGCCTTCGACCGCCTGTCGGACAAAGGCACGGAGAAACTTGCAAAGGCCTGCAAGGCCAGGGTCTCCTACATCGGACGGGCCTTCGCCCTGGCGCGCGTCCATTGCCCGGACATCCCCCTTCTTGCCGATGATGCCAAGCACCAGACAGACCTTGGATCCTATCTCAAGGCCTGTGTGAATTATCTGATGATTTATGGGGAGCCCTTCGACGGAAATGCATCTCCCTGCGGGCTCGACCCGGACATGACCGCGCGCCTGCGTGCAGTCGCCCAAAAGTCCGTCCTGGGCCGATAGTTTTATTGTTTATCTGACGCCGCGCTGTCCGGGGACGCGGCCGCCCTGAGGCTCGTTCGGATAGCGGTCGATGGTGGCGGGCCCGCCGGGCGAGAACGAAAGTCCTTTTACGAACTCGATCTGGAAATCTGCGTCCTGAAGGCTTTCCAGACGTTTTCCACCTACATAGCATTCCTCGAAAGAGATGTCCTCGACAAAGCGTGTGGGATGACCTACAAGCGTGAAGGGCTTGACGGGATTCTCCCATCGGACGTTCTTCAAATGGACTCCCTTGATGGATCCCATCCGGCCGTTGCCGTAGCGTTCTCCCTCGGTGAGGATGATCTCGAGGTTCTTGTATTCGATGTCGGACTCGACGCGAATGTCTTCGAAGTATATGTCACGGACTTCGGACGGGCCGTCGCAGACGATGCTGAATGCGGCGTGACCGCCGGTACGGCCGGAGCCGCGGGCCCGCAGGATGTCGCAATCCTGCATCCGTATGTTCTCGACGATCCCTCCGTTCAACTCGAATCCCAGGGTCATTCCGTCGGCGTGGTCCCAGCCGACGAGAAGGCACCCTCTGACGGTCACGTCGCGGCAACTGAGGTCGAAGTTGTCGGGATTGCCGTTAGCCTTAACGGCAATGCAGTCGTCTCGGGTACGGATGAAGCAGTCGTCGATTAGGAAGCCCTTGCTGGATACGGGATTGATGCCGTCAAGGCCCCAGGTGCCCGTATGGGAGAAGACCTTGACGTTGTGATAGACCGTGTTGATGCTGTTGGTGACCGTATTGGTCCAGCCCCGCGTACTTCTCATGAAGATTCCGTCGACGGTAAGGTTCTCGCATCCGCTGACGCTGAGGTTGCCACCGAGTGAACCGCGGCCAAGGATTTTCACATCCTTTCCAGTGCCGTTGAAATTGCAGTTGACCAGCGCGCCTCCGGCTATGTAGACGGTCATTCCGTCCTCGAGGGTGATGCGGCCGGCGTCATGGACGCCCGGGCCGAAATAACGCACGCCCGGGGCATCGGGGGATGGGACATCCGTTTCCAGCGGGTTGGCAAATATCGCCAGATACGGCCTGTCGTCTATCCTGACATAAAGTTTGCAGGGCCCGTCGATCCTGAATGTCATCCTTTTTCCGTTGACTGAGGCCTTGATGCCTGCGCTCTTCGGCTGGATAGAATACGTGTCGATGGGAGACGGGGCCTCGATGGTGACGGTCTGGGGGCCCTCGCAGGAGAAGTTTGCGACGTGCAGGCCTTCCATCCCGTCAGGACCCACTTGCTCGACCCATACAGGCTTGCCGCCTGCGGTCATCGAATAGTCCATGCTGGTCTTCATACCCGGGATCGACGGATATGTAATAATATTCTGGGCGTGCGCCGCAAGAGCCAGCGCCACGCCCAGAAAGGAAAGAATAAAGTTCTTCATATTCAATATTTTACGGTGACTCTTGCTGGAGTGTTGGCGGACTGGACGGGAAGCTTGATGCTTGCTTCCTGCCTGTCCGCATCCCATTTGCAATCCAGAGCCTTGCCATCGAATGTCGCTGAAGGCCTGCGGGTCAGTCCGCCGATGACGATGGTCAGGTCGCGGTCTGCAGCCATGCCCTTGTACGAGCCCTGGCGGGCGGCGATGTCTACCGTGCAGCCTGAACTGGTTGCGGTCTTTGTTATCAGCGTGGTGGCGTAGGAGTCGGGATATGCCTGGCTCACCTCGTCATCCTCGTAGTGGGTGTAGGTGCTCTTTCCGGAACCGGGAGCGATGTAGATGCGAAGCGCGTTGCTCTTCTCCTGGAGGTTCTGGATGCCTTCGGCTGCGAGCGGGATGATGGATCCCGCCTTGACGAACCAGGCAATCTCTCCTATCGTGTACTGGAGGTTGCGGGTCTGTCCGCCCTTGAGCATCTGCTTGTGGGCCATGTCGTACCAGTCGTTTCCGGCAGGGAGCCAGACGGAACGGCCTGCCTTGCCCGTCAAGGAGTCCAAAGGCTCGCAGACTGTCGCAGCAAGAATGTTGTCGCCGAAGAAATACTGTTCCTTCCAGGTGTATGCTTTCTCCTCTTCGGGATACTCGTAGTACATGGGACGGCAGAGGGAGACTCCGGTGTCATAGGCTTTGCGGGCCATATCATAGATGTACGGACTCAGGGCATAGCGGAGTTCCACGGCATCCCTCATATACTGATAGTGGTCCTCGAAGGCCCAGAACCTGCGCTCGATGATTGCGGAACTCGTGCAGTGGGTCTTGAAGAGAGGGGAGAACACG
>Ga0310786_10000985_pt1 | contig 45540 bp, 74 predicted proteins | sample AusTroGonzalo_MG_FD_203881 | JGI IMG/M metagenome (GOLD analysis project Ga0310786, IMG submission 203881) | Bovine rumen microbial communities from tropical cattle in Woodstock, Queensland, Australia - Gonzalo_03 (v2) (version 2) | ecosystem: Host-associated > Mammals > Digestive system >...
CTAATGTAAATGTTCCCACTATCTTCGTCAATAATGATCTGTCCGTTTATGGCTACATTTTCTTTTTTTAGAACAATCAATAATCTCCTGTGATTTTTCCCGATTGGATCATTTCCGTGTGTTGAGGCATACGCGATTGGATAAAATCCGATTGCCGTAACATCATTGAAGTCGGTTCCGTTAACAAGCGTATCTTTTGCAGAATAAGTAACCGACTTATTGTTAGTCACGGTAGTTTGAATCGTATCAAATTTTGACTTCCAATCGCGCCACGCACCGTCTGCGTATGCTCTGGAGTAAATATTTCCGCTATCTTCGTCAACGACAATCTGACAAACCAATGCCAAAGATGCGTTTCTAAAAACAATTAACAATCTGCGGTGATTTGTTCCAACGGGATCGTGTAAGTATGTTGAGCTATATCCCATTGGATAGAAGCCAATACCCGTCACAGTATTTAAGTCCGTATTGGTAGCTATTGCATCATGCGCATCGAGGCAAATATTCAAATTATCCTCGCAGGCATCCAATCTGTCATCCATGTCACCAATAACCGTCTTTACATATAATTTAGACGAAAGTTCTGCAACGTCCGCAGGGGTTGATGGCGTTTCCGGCCTTTTTCTGATATTAACTCGGAATGCGGTTCCTGCCGGAATCGTTAGCGGATCTATTGTCGTTGCCGTAAGCAGATTGAAGTTAGAATCAAACGCATTATATGAATAACTGTCGGATTCAAGAAATATTGTCACGTCCTGCGCAAACTTAATCCAATTTGCGTGCGTCACACGATAATTGACGTTCTCGATAACGCCCGTACTAACATTGGAATATCCGCGAACCCAATCACCCTGGAGGTTCATTTTTCCCTTGATAGCCAACTGTTCAAACTCATTCTTTACTCTGCCCGTTGCCTTTGCGTCTGCTGCGGCAAGCGCGGTGGTTAACGTGTTGTCAATGACATACCCCGTGTCGGGATCAACGTTATCTTCCAACCAATCCGCAACCTGCGCCGATGCAGCCGCTTCTGCATAAGGCGGTAATTGCTCTGCAACCATTTCGTCAATGATTCCGTCCTGCACAAGTCCGTCAACCGCTGCCTGCACATCACCGACAATCACGGCCTCTTTTACAAGTTCGTCATAGTGATCGGTAATGTACTTTGCAACCGCACTTCTTACAACCGCTTCGGATGCGGCTTCCGTATGCAGGCTTTGCAGAATGACAAGCAACTGTTCAAACACACTCTGCGAAGGCGTATCTGCCGAACCAATCCATCCGCTTGCGTTTACTGAAAGATTGCACTCATTGGTAACTACCTTCTGATCTCCTGCAACGCCAATGATTGATACTTTCCAAGTGCCAACGCCAAGGTTAAGGTGCTGTTCCTGCGATACTTTGTCATTGGTAAGCACGTAGGTATAGACAAGATTTCCATTCTTGAACGTCATCGTCTTATCCATGGAAGCCCACTCGTTGGAAAACGTAATGTCTGCTTCAAGGAAATCGGATGAGTTCGCGATGATTTGATTCCTGTCCGTCCTCGTCAAAATCTGATTTTTTACGTCAAAGGTGATTTTCATTTTCTATTCCTCCTATGGAGCATCTTCTTCCCAGATCGCATACAGCGTAAGGCAATTACCATAAATGTGTTGGTCAAGGTTAGCCACGTCATCCCCATTTTGATAATCGGCAACCGCGCTTGCGTCATTGGTAGACCATCCCAAAAATGTGTAACCCGTCCTTGTGAAAACAGGTGCGTCATCCGGAACGGTCATCGTGTTGTTCTCATAGTCAATGGGAACCGCTTTGTTAAGGTGTGCGCCAAGGCCATCGTTCTTCTCAAAAGTGATAAAGCCCGTTGCTTCCAATGCGGTAAGTCTTGCCTTAACGCCCGTTTCACCATTGATTGCCGCATCTAATGCGTCAACCTCGCCATCAAGGGTATTGATAAGTCCTTTAAGGTACGTATCCATATCCTTCACGGCAAGTGTATTCGGTGTCTTTTCGGCATCCGTCTGCGTTGCGCTCTGAATCCTTGCATAGCTTTCGATTAGATTATCAACCGTCAAATACACGCTTCCCGTTCCAGGATCGTAGTAAATGTGGCCTGCAATCTCGTCCATGTTGTCGTTGAATGCAGGAATGATAACTTCACGCACAATTTGCTCAAATTTCTTTTTCATTGTTTCCGCAGAAAGCCCTGGAATGTCACTTAAAGGAAGCACACCTTTTCCTTCCATCATGGCATCCGTAATGCGAATAAGATTATCTGCCATTTCCAACCTCCTATTTCTTGTTGCCGTTTTCGGTAAATTCCAAACCAATGTCTAACACTTCAAAAGGCTCTGCGTTTTCATTGGAAAAACGGAACGTCGTTTTGTCTAACTTTTTCAGACGCAGCTTTGACGAAATGATTTTCTGCGATTGATAAGGCATGAAACTGAAATTGCCAAAATCAATCGTTGAAAAACGCATGATCGCCACTTCCCTAAGAACGTCCTTGATAGTCACCCAAATGCCGTTCTTGTTTGCCTCAATCTTGCAGGAAGTGCTTGCCAAGTCCTGCAATCTAATTGCCAGGTATCTGAAAGTCTTGTTCTTGTAGAAAAGATTTCCAGACAACTCCGGCGTTTCAAAGTACGCCTTTACGGGCTTGTCCTCGTCATAATATGATTCCGGTGCATAGGCATTGTCATAAAACGCACAAATCCTGCCATCTTCCGTACCAAAGTAAATGGAATTGTCATCCGTCCATATTACGTTTGCAGGAAGGTTCGTTCTGTAAAAGCCTGCGTACTGTCTTGTTGAATAAGGTTCGCTTGCATCCGTTCGCATCTGCTGAAGTCCGTCAAGAATGTAGGCTACTCCGTTAAGGCATAGCCAATACATATCGTTGTGTACGCAGCTTATTGCCTTTTCAAGCCCCTTTTCGTTCTGCAATTTTCCGTCAAGATAGAAACTTCTGTTCTGCGAATACTTCTCGCCACTATCGGGCGTTGTCACCGCATGAATGCCTTGCCTTGTAAGGAATACAGGCTCCGTCTTTAGGTAAGCGAAACTGTCAACCGCTATCGCGCTTTCTGCCTGCAAACTGTTCACCACGCGGAAAATAACCCTTTCGTTCGCCAATTCGCCGTTGCGCAGCACGATTGTTTGATCCTGCTCGTTTTCATCCTTGTGCGTTGCCAGGTAGTTATTCAAAATGGAATAACCCATGATCGCGGATCTGTTTGAACCAATTACGGAATAATTCAAATCAGGCCAATAAGTAGGGTCGTTCTGTTGGCAAAACCAATCGTAATTAAGGAAATCGGGATTGCCGGAAAGAAACAATCTGTCCTTGTTGCCGTTAATGCCGTACATCGTTCCGATGGTACATTTATTTATCTTGTCCGCATAACCCTCAACAGTTCTGTATGCGGTAATCTTTACGTTATCTTCACCCGTTATGGGGCTTACTCCAGGGGGATCTACAAACTCAATCAATCCGTGTTCGTAATCTGCCGTGAAGTCCGTTCCGTATTCTAACTCAACCCACGTTCCGTCATTCTGCATCACGGAAACAATCGGCTCTTTTGCGTCAAGATTGCCGAACGTCATGTGATACTCGGTATCGTCTGCCGTTCCAAGAAACAACTCGGTAAATCCGCTTTGCAGAAGGTTTAGGTCCTCATAAGAAGTGCCGCCGCCACTCGGATTTTTTGAAATGGCAACCGTGGGAATGTAGGCCGTTTCCGAAACGGGGTTCGCTTGCGTTCCGTCAAACAAAATCAGTTCGCTTCCGTCTGCAATCAGAAGGTTATCTCCCAACTTCCACGACCTTGATCTTTCGTCTGCCATGTTGAAGTAAATGGCATCGTCACGCCAATAAAGATTGGTTCCTGCATGAATGATTCCCTCCGTGGCATTTGCCTTGTGGAAGCCGTTGATTTTTCCGTTGTATTGTTTGATCGTGTGATACCCCATGCACTTACGCATCTTGCCAGGAACGTCACGGATCATGTTGACGCAATCGGGGCTTTGATACTGACTTACCGCAGACGGATTGTTGGTGAAGTCCACGCCCATGAAATTGTTAAGCACAAGCGTATTTCTCGCAGGGCTTTTGGGTACTGAAAATCTTGCCAATTAAATCCACCCACTTTCACTCACAAACTCTTTCGTGCTGCTCGATATTGACCTGTTCAGACGCTCAAAACCAACCTCAAACTCGTTGCGGTAGGTCGTTGCAATCGCGTTGTCATCGTCCTTATATAGCTGTGATGCCATGTAAAGCGGAATAAGCACCACGACTTCCTTCTGAAGCGGAAGAACGTAGGTGTCAAGCGTTGCCGAAGTAATCTCCGTGGGGTACGCATCGTAGTACACGGTGTAGGTTCCGGCAGGGCAGCCGTACATTACAAGATTGCCGTTGTCGATTCTGTATCTCACGAAATCCACTTCGCGATTTCCGTTGGAATAGATGATGTTTTCCAGGTCGTAGAAATCGGTGCAAAGCGTGTTCAAATCATACTTCTTGTCCGTTCCGTCATGAGTGATCGTTGCAGATTTAATCAGAAACCTTCCTGCCGTGGCAAGCATCTGAAGTGCCTCGTTCGCCACGTACGGCATGGCAGCTACGTAATCGTCCGCGCTTCCGTCACTCGGTATGTCGTTGCCTTCTGCGGCAAACATTTTCTGTAAGGTGGCTACTTTAATGTCTTTCCACGTCATCGTTATTACCCCTCTATGCTCTAACCGTCCTCTTGCGGTTTACTGTCCTTCTCGTTGCGGCAGGCTTCTTCTCTGCTTCTTCCGCAGGCTCTTCTGCCACTTCCTCTGCTTTCTCGTTGCCAACCGTCACAAACGGAAGGCCACATTCCGCGTCATCCTCAATCACTTCCGTGTCATAACCTTCGTAATACGGAGTGGTGATGATCGCCTTCACTCTGTACTTCTTTCCTTCGTCCTCAAAAGTATCTCCGACGTTAAGTCCTTTAGGTGCCAATCCCATTATTTTTTTCTCCTTTCGGTTCAAAAAAAGAGGGGTACTACCCTCATTGAATAGTACCCCACTATGTTAGTGATCCTATGAAATCGTGGTGCCGCCTGCTACGCCGCCCATGATGAGGTGACGCCAATCACGGAAACCGCAACTCATTCTTGCACGACCGGTAAACTCCAGGTTGAAGTTATCGGTGTTGATCTTATCCTTTACGGTAAGAGGAATGCGATCATAGAAAATGCTAGGCGCAAAATCCTTCTGCATCTCGGAAGAACCGATGATGTAAGGATTGGTGCCGGTAGCTGCATCCCAATAAGTAAGAACGACCATTTTCCACTTGTTCTTCTGGGTGTTGATGTCGTTGTTGTTGGAACCAACCACAAGATCGGAACCGATGATTCTTGCAACGGTTTCAATCATTGCAGGACGGTTTGCAGGAAGGTAGATGGTGTCGAAACGATAGCCACACTTCTCACCGGAATCGTTCTTGAAGTTCATGCCGATGTTTGCCAAGGTGTAAAGCATGGTAGCGTTGGAACCAAGGTCGTTACTGAACAGGTTACTCTGCGTAGCAACGCCTGCCTTCTTGCCAATGTGCGCGGTGTTGAACAGGGAAAGTCCGTCACCCGTGGTAGCGTCAAAGGTCTTGCCGCCAACTACGAAGGATCCGGTCGCGCCGCCAACGAGTGCAGCGGTACCAAACTTAGCACGCGATCTCTTGTACGCATGAACGAAGCCCTTTACCTGGTTCATCATATCCTGTACCTTGTTATCTTCCTTCATTTCTGCGGTGATCTCAAGCTTCTTCATGAATGCGGTATGCTCGATCAGCTTAGCAAAGCCCTGCTGAATGCTGTCAAGAGGCGCATTCTCGCCTTCTGCAACCGCCTCAAAGTCACCCATGGAAGTAACTCCGCTGCTCTTCTCTGCCCACTTGTTGGATTCCTCAACCTTGTAGATGGCCTTTACCTGCTCATCGTCACGGGTCTGCTCCTTGTCAACGTCCATCATCCAGGAAGTAACAACTGTGCCGGTGTCCTTCCACATATCATCATTAAGTCCAGAACCTTTACTGATAATGATACCCATTTTAATATCCTCCTATTGTCTTTTTTGTGCGTCTTATGCCAGATGTACTTCCACGGTGTCACCAACAGCGGTGCCGTTGATCTTAACGATCTCTGCAACTCCGGAAGTGGTGGTAGCCGTTACCTGCAAGCCATCGGTGTGAATCGTTACCTTGTCACCAACCTTGAGGGAAGAACCGGTAGCCTGAAGGGGTACGCGGTAAATCTGTCCTGCGTTGATCTCAACTACGGGAATGTCCTTTGCGTTGGATGCAGGTGCAACGTACTCTGCAAGGGAAACAAATGCAGGAACGTCGGTGCCGCTTGCTTTGGTAAGCTTGCCTGCACTCGAAAGCTTTAAGGTTTCGCCAACCTTGAAGGTTTCGGAAGTGGTGGTAGGCTTCCAAATCATATCGGGAGCATTAGGTGCGATCTGTGATTTAACGAAATCAAACATTTTATTGTCCTCCTGTTTTTTTCAAAAATTCGTTGTATTTCAGCTTCAATTCGCTGTCCTTCAGTTCGGGGTACGCCTCACGATAGATTGCCAACGTGCTTGCAGGCACTTCCACAAGATTGTCATCCGTGGAATGTCCGCTTCCCGTGGCTTCCATGTGTGCCTTACCCTTCGCCTGGTTGATTGCCGCCTGCTTTACGGCGGCGTTTTGCTTCGCAGACAACTCGGAGTAATTGGCAAGCTTGTACGCATCGGTTAAAGACAAGCCGTTCTTCGATACCAAGTCAAATACCTTTTGGTATGACGGATGGTTCAGAAGGTCTGCCTCCGACTTAATCGTGGGATCAATCTCACCAATAGCCTTAATGTCGCTTGCAAGCTGTCTTTGCGCTTCGGCTTCCATAAACTGTCTGTTCATGGCTTCTGCCTGCCTCACGATGGGAGAATTGTTAATGGCATCCTCGATCATTTTGGGATCAATGCCTTTTGCCCTTAACTCTGCATCCCTTTGTTGACGTTGCTGTGCCTCAAACGCGGCAATGTAGTCTGCCGCACTTTCAATGGGCTTACCCGTCAAGGGGTTCGTGTACTCGCCAAACAGCCTCTTAAACTCGGCATTCGCCTGTGCAAGCTGCGCTTCGTATTTTGCTTTGGCATCTGCCTCTGCCTTGCGTCTTACGCTTGCAAAACGGGCATCTTCTTCCGTGTTTCGCTCTGCGTTAGGTTCGGAATTGGCTTCCGTGGCGTTTTCCGTGGTGGATTGTGCCTCTTCCGCGCCTTCCGTGGGGTTTACGGGTTCCGTAGCCGTGGTTTCAGCAGGTTCGGTGGCTTCCTGCGCTTCTGCACCTTGAACGTTAATGTTCTCTTCCATGGTTTTCCTTTCTTTTTAAGGGTTTTTTACGCTATCCCAAGCGAATTTGGGTAATTTTCTGTATTAAAAAAGGACTACGGCATCAATCCGCGTCCTTCTCTAACCTTAAAGCGTTCCTTTTTACAAGGATTTCCTTGCCAAAATCGGCACATTGTGGATTTCGGCAGGTAAAATGCTGTTCGATATACAGTTTGGTTTCCGTATCGGGGCTGTTATCGCCTTCCGTGACGTATTTTGTCGCGGAAATTGCCGCCTCTATGCTACATTTGGGGCATTTCATTAGGCATTCCTCCCATCTGCTGCATCATCTGCAACTGTTGCAACTGTTCCATCATCTGCTGCTGTTGCTGTTGCTGCGCCAAACGATCCTGGAACGTCTTTTTCATCGCTTCCGCGTTCGGATAGTCATTGTCCGCAAGGAAAGTCCACAACGCAACGAGTGCTTCCGGAGTTCCAATCTGTCCGAATGCGCCTGCCTGGTACTTAAGGTCAATCTGATTCCACATTGCCTCACGGTTCATCATGATGGTGGACGTGGGATCAACCTCAAAAAGAAATTCATCGTTCCAATACAGTTCGTTCGCTTCGTCACGCTTTAAGAAATCGTATCTGTTGAAGTGACTAAACTCATACTGTCCGTCCGAATTTTTCTTACTAAGCGGAATGGGTTGATCGGCATACGCCAACATAAACTTGAACATGAGTTCATAAAGCTTTGCGTAGGCCGTGTTCTTCATCACTCGCTTGCTTTCCAAGCGTCCTGCCGCCTGGTTGATGGAATACTGTTTTGCCGTTCCGCTTCTTGCGGATGCATCGTACTTGCCTTGATAAGCGTCCGTGATTCCAAGCGTTGATTTCGCCCAATCATAATTGGTTTCAAGCATCACGCGATCCATCGTAACGTCGGCCTGTATGTTCTTAACCTGTATCATTTCAGATTGAGCAGGGTTGTCGATCATTACCACCTTCAGTTCCTTGTCCGTGGTGGTAATCTTCGCGTTTCTCGGAAGCGTCACGATGGAACCGCCCTTAAGCAGCTTCTCCTGCATCTTGCTTCCAAGCTTCTTCACGGCATCCTGCTGATCCTCAATCACGCATACGTCGGAAAATCCAAGCAGCTTGTTGTGCTTTGAAACGTTCTTCCGCAGAACAATCGGCATTACGTCCGGCTTGTAGTACGGAATCTTCGTCCTGCGCTCCGTACTAATCATGATGGGTTCGCCCGTGAGTTCATCAAGCATCGGATTGCCATAGGGATCAAGTGAAGGTTCCTCTGCCATCGTCATTGCAGGTAAAACCTCACCGAAAATCTGCGTGTCCTCAACGAGTTCCTCTTCCTCTTCGGTGGTCTGCTCAAACTTCTTGCTTCCGCATTCGCATTCGTCACCTTCTTTAACCCTGCCACACTTTACGCAACGCCAAAGCCTGCGTGCCTGGTAATCGTCAAAATCTTCCAACACGTAATCTTCGCACCAAGTAAGCAGGCCAATAACTCCGTCATGCTTGTAGTAGCACTTAATTACGCTGATGATTTCTTCCTGTGCGTAAATGTTCTTGCGATCTTCGTCCGTGATCTCGTCATTCTTTGCGTCCGAAACGTCAACGTTGTACTTCGCCTTCACCGCATCCCTCGTTGAAGGAATGACGATAAACACGTAGTCCAAATCGTCAACGTTCGTGATTCCAGGCTGCGGAATGACGTGCTTCGGATGGCGTTCCGTCACGGAAACGTTGCCAATCGTGCAATGAAATCCCTTCTGGTTATCCCATTCCACGTGGAAGAAGTCACCGCCCGTAATCGGTACGGTTCTTTCCTGCATATCGTTGATCTCGTTGAAGTGCAATCTCCGGATTTCATTCTCCAGAGCATTCTCGATAATCTGCGCAAGTTCCTCGTCCTCTTTATGGATTGGAATTACCTTCGGCATCGGAATGCTGCTGTCTATCTGCGATTCAATCAGTTCGTAGATGATGTTGCGTACGTTCTCCGATACCTTCGTGGCAGGCTGTCCGCTGTTGCGGCTGCCGTTCACTTCGGGCGTTCCGTCATACAACTTCTCCCATACCTTGATCTCTTTAAGGGTTCCGTCATAAGCGGTTTTCGCTTGATCGTACTTGTTTTTCCAATCTTTCAGTTTCGCGGATTCTTCCGGCTTCGTAATCTTGTTTTTCATCTTCTTCCAAAACCTCATAGCATCGGTTCTCCGTATTTGGCTACCAAGTATGCCCTTCCGTCATCGTTGGCATTCTCATAGTCCTCTAACATATCTTCCGTCCATATCTGCTTTTTCGCGGCATCCCTTTTCGCTTCCGCGCTGATAGTCCAGTAAATGCAGAAACAACGCAGGCTGTCTACGTCATGCGTCAAATCATGCGGATCTTTCGCGTAGACGTTCGGCTTCTTTTTATCCTTCTGTATCTTCTGCAAGCACTTGTATAGGTTCGGTGCTTCTCCGTCAAGTATCGTAAGTTTTGACTTCTGCGGCTCGTCCGTCACCGCGTTCGTTCGCGGCCTTAACCACTCCTTCATCGACAAGCACCCGTTCAATAGGTCGTTGCTCGTCTTTATGAGGTTTACTCCGTTCTCCGCAAATATGATGGCAGCAGACTTACCCGTTTCCTGCCTTCTGTTCCATAAGTCCGGCGGTGCAAGGTATGAATGTATGTCCTCTTCCGCACTCATCTTCAACAGGATGCTTGCGGCTTCCGAAATCGTCTTGTTCGGGCTGTCGTACTCTTTGTAAACCTGCGCATTGCCGCTGCTGTCTACCATCACCCAATGTGCGCTGAACATATCAAGGCCGTAGTCAATGCAGACGTACCGCACGACATTTCTCGGTTTACCCTCCGCGTCAAAATCCATCGGTTCCGTGCTGATCGTGTTCGCCCTGTTGACTTCCGGAAAGAATGCACCCCCTGGAACGGCAAGTGCCTCTTCCACGCTTGCAGGGTACTCCTGCGTTATCAAATCTCCAAGCGCAAGCTTAGTTCTTTCGTACCACGCCTCGTCACGCCTCGGATCGGCATTCCAAGGAATAAATATCTTGTTGTACCCGTTATCCGGATTGGTAAAAATGTTCTCAAAAAAAGAGCCTCGATCTATTGTCGATAGCCCTATCACTTGACCGCCCGTTGGTCTGTTGACCGTCGGAAAACCTGCCGTGTATATCTCTTCCGCGTATTGCTGAAACGCCCACTCATCCAAAATTATCAGATTCGCCGTCCATGAACGACCTGCCCCTGGACTACTCGGCATTCCCGTCAAAACACTTGTAAGCCCATTGGGAAATTTGATTTTAACCTCTAGTGCGTTCGCACTCCATACCGCACCATCCCATCCCGTAGGCCGCCTCTTATCTTCCGCAATGATCGGTGTCATTTGACTTAACATCATCGCAAACCTGCGGATTAACTCCTTCGCGTCATCCTCTTTCTGCGACAATGCAATGACCGTTCTGCCCTCAAAGCATACCAACAGCCACGCTGCATAGTGCAACGCTAACCACGTGATGCCAAGCTGCCTCGCCTTGAGAATGACGTTGAATTTGTTATCCCGTATGCTCCGTAACGCTTCCCTCTGCGCAGGCCACATTTCAAAACGTTGAATTATACTGTCCGCGTTATCCTTATCCTCTATATGCCCGTAAGTGTCAACAAAGTATTCCAGATTATCCCGACAGTATTCAATTTCACTCTTGCGTATCTCGCTGATTAAACTCATGCGGTAGTATCGTTGCTCCTTCTGTGGTGACAAGGCAGATTATGCTCAAAGTGGAAAATTGGAAAAAATTTTCTAAGGGGTATATGGTACCTTTCCGGGAGGGGGGAGGCCCTGGTGCCGGAGGGGGAGGGGGGATGCAGGATCCTGCTACTACACCACCAAGTAACGTAAAGTTAGGAAGAAGATAAAAGAAGAAAAAGATCTTGTTTCCTGCTTTATGTTGTGGGCTTTTTGGTATGCAGAAAATAGGCATTTTCCGAAGAGTACGGCAAAAACCCTTGATTTATAAGGCTTCGTGCGGTGTGCTATCTCTTCCGAAAACGGGATCACGCCAACACTCCGCAATTATTGCGCAGGTTTTCCGCTTCCGTCCGTCAATCCCTGCCTTTTTGCAATCAACTCCAGTAAAGCCCTATCAGCTTCCGTCATGATCTCCGCTGTGATTTCCTGCTTTTCCGTGGGCTTATAGCCTGCGGTATCGCGTAGGATTTCGTAGGCCTTGCCATTTCCTTCTTGCGCCTCTAAAGCCTGCCGTATTGTCAAAATTTCGCCTAGCGTGCAATCGTCTACCATTTCCGCGTAATCGCCTAAGATGCACCTTGCTTTATCTTTCGATACCTGCTTATCAAGGATTGCTTTTGCGATCTCATTTAACGTCCGTTTCTTTTCAAGGCGTGCCTTGTTGGCAAGTCCACCACGTAAAGACAATTCGCGCCGTTCTTCTTCCGTCCTTTTGTTCATCGGTATTAGGTTTTTGTATCCGTCCTCGCGTGGCATTCTGTCACCTTCTTTCGTGCGTCCTGGTATCGCATTCCAACAAAAAACAGGCCTTACGCATTCCGCGCCCTGCCTGCCGTGATAAGTTACTATAACTTAGAATGAGAATAAGAATATTCTATTCTATTCTATTCTTTCTTTGTTCTTTATTCTCCAATAGGTCTTTTATTCTTTTTCTCTTTCTTTGCTTCTTTCTTTCTCTTTGCTCATTTTAACATATACCACACTTTGGAAGTACAAACAAGGTAAAAGAAGCCCGAAAAGCCCAAAATGCCAACAAGTTTTCAAAGTTTTTTGTGTTGGAAACATCAGTTTACGCCTTGCAGCCTGCAAAAGTGGGATCACGCCTTGTCTGAAAAGGGTTTTTGTTCAGAAATCCAATATTTCCGGCAATTCTGGCATCATGATCCCTGCGGAAGCCTTATATATCAAGGGATTTCGGAATCGTCTACCACTTACACTATACAAAATGTGGTGTGTGCATTATACATTTTGTACAGAAAAAGCATAGTGTACACATGATATTTTTGTGCAATACTCCGTCTTGTGTTTGTGGTGTGTGCATGATATGATGAATACAACAAAACAAACACAGACACCGCAACACAACCGAAGCACCGCAGGCGTGATCGTTGATACAATGGGAAACCTGCACGAGAAGGAAGATAGCGGAAAACACCAACCAAACGAAGGGAGAAAAAACAATGTTAAGAATTTACCTCACGAATTTAGGAAAGTACAATGAAGGAATTTTACAGGGAGAGTGGTTAGACCTTCCTGCAACGGATGACGAGATCGAAGCTTGCAAAGAGCGCATCGGAATTGATGACAGATACGAAGAGTGGTTTATCACCGATTATGAAACCGACGTTCACGGCTTGACCGTAGACGAATACGACAACTTGAACGACCTCAACGACCTTGCGGAAGCAATCGAAGAGGATCCCGCAGCCGCAGAAGCCCTTATCTTTTTTGGATATGACACCGCGGAAGAGATCGCGGAAGGCCTGAAAGATGTGATTTACATCACCACTTTACAGGGCGCGGAAGATGAAGATACCGCAATTGGTTACTACTTCGCGGAAGAATGCGGAATGCTTGATAAGGTTCCTGATGACATCAAGAGATATTTTGACTACGAAGCTTATGGGCGCGACATTCGCTTAAACGGAAGTTTCTACACCACCGAGGCGGGCGAGATTTACGAAGTAGTTAGATAGAGCCGAAACGGGCGCAAGCCCGTCCGCGCAAGATGGCAACTTACGCGCCGATGATGGCAAGCCACACAAAACGAAGGGAGTTAAAACAATGAGATACTTTGAAATCACTTTTCAATGGAGCGAAAACACCTATTGCGCAAACATTGCACACGCGGAGAGCGAAAACGACGTTAGAAACCACTACCGGAAATATAACATCATTTCCGTGAAGCCTGCTAGCGACTACGACGTAGAAGACGCAAAAAGAAGAGGCAAGCCAATAATTGAATGTTAGCACAAACAAGCCCTACACGACAGCAGGCGCACGACAGAAACGGGATCACAACCCGTAAGGGCTTTTCAGACAACAGAGGAATGACAGAATGACGAGAGCAAAAACGAAGGGAGCAACGAAGAAATGAAGAGGTTTATCTATCAAACAACGGACATTATCGAAGGGAAGCCCGTAAACACCTACTTCGGACACAAGGGAGATTTTTTCGTAGAGATCGCGCAGGAATGGCGCGAAGATGGTTTCTACATGGCTGCAAAGTATGGCTACAAGACGCGAAGAGGCGCGGAGAACAACAAGATTTACAAGGAAAACAAGGATCGTTTCGGTATTGAGATTATCGAAGTCGAAGCATAACAGAAGGGAGAAAAAGAGAATGGAAACAACGAAACTTGCGCAAGATTTAGAGTGGTTGATGGAAGTTGACAGCTACAAGTGGCAAGACTTTTACGAAATCAGACGCACAAAAAAGGGCTTTCAGATTTGGGCGTGGGATATGTCGGGCGAGGAATACATCACCACCTGCAAGACGGAAGCGGAAGCACTCACGGAAGTACAGAAGATTTTTGAAGGTTTCAAGGAAACAATGTTTTAGACGAAGGGAGAAAAAACGAAATGACAAACAAAAACCTGCGGTACGTAGAGTATGAACTTTACAGGAATGGTGACAAGTGGTACGGCCTCACGGCATGGTATAAAGGCTACGGATTTACACTTGAAATCACGGATCTTGACACGGACGAAGTAGTTTTTAGCAAGTTTCTGAAAACGCAAGACACGACCTATTGCGGCAATTACCTGCGGAAAGTGGTAAAAAACAACTTCGGAGCAACAGTAGCATAAACCAACAGTAACAGACGGGAGCAAAATCAAATACAACCCCCATGCAGGGGGAGAAAGAAGGGAACACATGAAGAGTATCGAAGAAGTGAAGAAGGAAACAGCCGAAAAACTAATTGCCATGGGGTACAAGCCGGAAACCGTTTACAAGGTTGTAAACACCTTTTGGAAGGTGCTTAAATGGTACAACGGGGAGCCTACTAGAGTGTTGACTTATGACGGACAGGAAATTTATCTGTAAGCCCGTAGACGGGAGCAAAACTGAATAGAGGCAGGAACACGCAAACAATCATAAAGCCCCGATATGGGGCAAATACGAAGAATACGGAGGATATACGGAATGAAGTACAACACATTATTTGCACCAGATTACAGAGTGGAATATGAAACCATGGAAGGTGCTCTTGAAGCATGGCAACAGATTGCCGACAAGATGGGAAACACGATTTACAAGAATGTGCGCTGCGTGACCGCCCCTAGTGGCAAGCCTGCTATCGCGTATCATGTGACCATAAATGATGAGGAAATTCTCAAAGTGTTTGATGACACGGACGCGACACAGTTCACAGCGGATGTTATGCAATGGCTTTTCAGTATGCTTGACGGGATCGCTAATCTTGATTAAGTGACGGGAGCAAAATCACCTTGACACACTCATGCAAGCATGATATGATGATACCAACAGGCAAGCAAGTTTTCCCCCATGTTGGGGGAGAAGGGAGAAAGAATGAAAGCAATACACGGAACGGCAATTTGTACGGGGGATGGGTATTCCGTAATAGGCAACACGGATGCAGGATGGTTTTTCCACGGAACGTCGGACGGATGGTTAGAAATACTTGCCGATGATCCCAGAAGCCTTGACGAAAATGGTGATATGCTTTGCTTCGATGCCGAATGGACGGAGAAGCATCGCATTGCCAACATGAACACGCCTGCTGCCTGCAACATGATCGTTGACTTCTGCAAGCGACTTGACGCGGAAGAAGCAGGGATCACGGATGGCTACGAGGATTTTAGCAACTACATTCCAGGCGAAGTGACGCGATACATCACGAAGAGCCTGCAAGTATGTTAGAGAAGGGAGTGAAACAGAATGCCACAGAGTGAAGCACAACTTAGGGCAAAGAACAAGTACAATGCCAAAACTTACAGCACGATAGCCGTTCGCTTCCGCAAGGATGGTGACATAGTGGATGCCGACCTTGTAAGGGAAGCTGCCGCGAAAGCAGGCGAAAGCATCAACACCTACATTCTGAATGCCATTGCCGACCGCATGGAAGCGGAAGGATGGCACATAGATGACGGGAGCGAAAACGAATAGAGCAACACAGAAAAAAGCCCTTGGCGATCATCCAGGGGCTTCTTCTTTGTGCTTGGGCAAGCAATTATTCTTTTATCGACCTAATTGTAAGGGGGATTACAATCGAATCTGCTACTATTGTACCACGTCGGCATTTTCTGTCAATCGACCGCAAAAGTCAAGATAATGTAAATGGCTTGAAAATATTTTCCGTCAAACGTCCAGATCCATGATGGCTTTTCGCAGGGCGTGGCGCACCGTCCGCAGATCCTTGCCGATGGCTGCCGCGATCTCGTCATTGCTCATCATGCGGATGTATTTCCAAAACAGCAGGTTTCTCTGCCTGCGGTACCTTGAATGTTTTTCGATGGCGTTCAGAATGTTGCGCTTCTTCTCTTCCGCTTCATCGATTTCCGGTCGTATCTTCTCTATGATCGTCATCACTTCCACGGCTGCCTGCTCAACACGGCTTTTGTTCTCGTTGCTTAGATTGTTTCCACCAGGTCGATACTCTAAGACTTGGTTCATCTTCGCGCCCACGGCTTCCCAACGTTCGATTTCGGACAACGCCCCGATGATTTCCATCTTGGCTTCTGCGTACCCGTTTAGAAACTCACGCTTTTCCTTGTAGGTCATTCTGCACCGCCTTTCTCCGCAGGCACAACCACGGGAACCCCATCCAGAATGTCCTGCAAATCATGTACGTCGTAGCAATGTGCAATGCCGTAATGCACGTAATCGGCACTCATTTTATCAGCGTCAACTAACCTGCCGTGTTCTGTTGGAATTTCAACTAAAGGGCAATCTTTGCGTCTTGTTTGGCGATATATTTTATCATCTGGGAAAACCTTGTGATTTCCTTGGCAACAACTTAAATCTCCGTAATAATGTCCACCTATAAACAATGGACAACAAAAACAATTATTCGGCATATCCATGCCATTAACAATTATGCTCATCCTGCGTCACCTGCCTTCTTGAGTTTCTTTTTTAACGCCTTTACTCTTTGCTTCTGAATGTGCAATTTCTGCCGTAAACGGGAGTTTTTTTTGTGTAACTCATCAATGATGTAAAAAAGTACATATTCCGATGCGGTACCGTCACCCTTGAAATACTCGTCTATGTAACCATCATAAAGGCCAAAACCTGCAAAGCGTTTAGGATCAACAGATGCTTCACGGATTTCCCATATTTGCCTTGAGTATCTTTCCATTCCGTCACCCCCTAAAGTTTATTCTGCGCCACGTACTTCCCGTACGTCATCCCTGCCTGCCTTGCCAACACGGAAATCTCACCGATGGAAAGATATTTCTGCTTCTTCCTGCGCACCACCTTCGGCTTCTGCGCTTCCGCTTCCTGCTTCTGTTCCTGCCGTTGCAGGCGTTTCCGTTCGTAGGATGCTTCAAGCCTGCGATACTCCGCAGCTTTTCGGCATTCACGGGAACAATACGCCACGTTGTGTTGATTTCCGGTCGTTTCAAAACTCTGTCCGCATTCCCTGCAAATCTTCTCTGCCATTCTCCCAATCCCCTTCCGTGATTTCTTTTTCACCCATGTGGCCTAACTTTAGGCTACTGTCACAAAAAATCTTACCGCCACAATCGCGCCAACGCCTGCAAAAACTCAAATCTTCCGACAAGTCATAATCTGGATGGAAAAGCAGGTGATACTTGTCTGTCGTGCGTTCCAACACTTCACGGCGCATCAGCACCATGCCAAAACCGCAGGCACCCACTTGCATAAACACGACGTCTTTCGGAATGTGCGTTATTCCCTGCATATCCAGGTCGTAAATGACGGGTTCGTGCTTCCCCCTGCGCTTGTAATAGAGTGCCGTTACCATATCAAGTTTGTGCGATAGCAACCGTTCCAAACTGTCCGCAGGAAACACCATATCCGCGTCAATCCACAACACGTAGTCAACCTTTTCGTTCATCGCCATGGCTGCCAACTCGTTTCGCGCCGTGTAGGTAAGGCTGTCCGCGACAAATTGCAGGCGGTACTCCACGCCTTCAATCCGATGGAACAATAGGGAAATCAAGCTGCTTACAAACTTGATATGCACGTTGTTAAGGCATGGAACCGCAATCATTACTCTTGTTGGCTTATCTTCTCGCATGGATCCTCTCTCCTTTCGCATTCTCTTCTGTAAATCATCACGATCAAGTGTTTCTCGGCTTCCTCGCGCGGTATCTGGTGCTTCGCCATGTACTTCCGCAGGTATTCTTCGTAGTCACTTTCATTCATTCTCTATCAATCCCCCTTCGCTATCATCGTCATGGTACAATCTTTCCAGTTCTTCTTCTCTCTCGATCCTGTCACGATTATTCATGCGGATGCACTCGCGCTCAAAATCCTCGTCCGACAATGCTCCGCAATCGTGGTCACTAAAAATGCTCATTCTGCGTCACCGCCCTTCCCTTTGTTTCGCCCATTCTTCCATAGCTTTTTCAAACTTTTCCACTTCCTCAGGATGATAATGCATATACATCGGACATTGATACACTTCCTCGTTCCTGGGGCTTGTGCATCCATAATCTGCGTCATTCCATCCGCACTTTAGGCAAAACCGCTTGTAATCTTCGTCCACTCACTTGCCCTCCTTCTCTGCCGGAACAATCACGGGCATCTCGAAAATGTTTCTCTTGCCAACAAATGCATAATTGTCAACGCTCCAATAATCAAATGCGATCTTGCTTCGGTCAATCAAATCGCCATGCCCGGACGGAATTTCAATCATCGGACAATCATCTGCTCTTTTATCTATAAGTGATTCAACACGCCCATCATGAAGCAATGAACAATGCCAATCCCCATCTAATGTGTATGCAAAATCACAATCGTAACAATCATGTGGCGCGTCTATGCCTTTAATCAATACGCTCATTCCGTCACCTCCTTTAAGTGCTTGTCGATGATTGCAATACACCTATCGTATGTATGCCATTCTGGGTCTAGACCTTTTATCCAATCATCACGATTATCTTTAATTTCCTCTTTGACCTTCTCCCACGCTTCAAGGGAACGGATTGCCATCTTCTTTGCATCGTCTGCCAAACCATATGCTTCGACCATATTCAAAACGCTAATCGCTTCTGCTACTGTCATTCTTCGTCCTCACTTTCTGCCTTGTCTTTTAACATTTCTAAAAATATTTCTGTTCCATCTTCATCGACATCACCACACATAAAATCATCAAAAACGGACATAACGTCGGCAATGGATATATAGCCTTTCTTTGGCTCCGTCTGCAATGCTTTGATTGCCATCACAAAAGCCTCCGTGATATAACTTTTACCGCTTCTAAAATTGCTTATTTCAAGTCTTGTTAATGCTTCAACCGCTTCTTCCCGTGTCATTCACTCACCCTCCTCATATATTCAGCGTGTTATGAACGTCCATCGCAAAACAATACAAAAGCCATATAATGTCCTTTATGTTTGCGAATGATTCTTGCTCAAGCTCTGCAAATAATACATCTTGCGTGTAATCATCTGCGATGTCAGCATCTTTCCATAACTCCTCTATGTGTTTAATTCGCTCCGTATCTGTCATTCTTCTCCTCCTCTCGCCCTCTGGCTTGCCACCGCCAACGCCATGCAAAGAACGCCGAACAGACCGCCGACAAAACAACCGATTAAAAATGCGATAAATTCACTCATGCTGCTTACCTCCCTATAACCATCTTATTACTGTTTCCGTTTTGCTTCCCTTCTCCCACACAAACCATGCGTTGCAAAGCGTGGTAGCCCAAACCTTGCCCGTTTGCGGATCTATTTCCCGTCCATCACTAAAGACCGGCATCCGCTTAGAAAACACGTACACATACTTCGGTGGATATTTCTCAAACAACGCCTTGCGCCTAACCGTTTCCAAAAACTGTATTCTCAAGAATTGGCACAACTGACCGCCTTCGCCCAAAATCTCCATGCACCTTTCAGTAAACTCTTGCGCCAAACTGTAAGGTGGATTGGTTATGATGCTCATGTATTCCCTGTCGGGATCCCATTTCAGAAAATCGCAGATGATCGTTCCTGGATAGCCCCTGTCTACTATGTCAATTCCGACAACTTCCTTGTTGCCGTAAAACTCTTTTACCGTGTTGGCAATATGTCCTTCACCTACGCATGGTTCCAAAATGGTATCTGCCTTCAACTCATAACGCTCCAACAACATTCGCACCGCCTTCGGGTTCGTGGCGTAGTAGTCATTCGCTATCCGATTTTCCTTACTCCCCCCCCCTAGAAGTTTGTAGCCGTTAAGGGCAAATTCTGTCATTCGTCATTCCCCTTTCTTCGCTGCCGATACAATCCATCTGGCGATCAAGCACACAACCCATATTCCCGTGGCAATCTTCCATGAAAACGTCCATGCGAAGCACTTGCAGACAACCCACACAAGTCCGCAGGTGACAAGCCACGATAAAATCATGCAAACAACCCATGCAATGATAATTCCGATAATCTTCTCTCTACTCATAGTATTCCTCCCCATATTCCGTGTGAAAATCCTTAAACAGCCAATCATCCGTCACGTCACCGTCCTCGTCCTCGGCAATGAAGCACCTGTCATCCAACTCGCTCCATGCCAAAAACTTCAGCTTCACGCTCACTCCGTAGCACGACTTCCCTACTAGCACGTCACCTTTCTTCCAATCCGGATGCATCCCCATCGCCAAACACCAATCTTCGTGGTTCGCAAAACCACCTGCGTCCTCGTCACGTACTGGATTTAGCATCGTTCGCCACCTGCCTTTCCTCGCATACCCTTACCGCGTTCTGAATGATCCCCAAAATTGACGGAAGCGCAATGCCGTTACCCCACAACTTGTATTCCGCGCTGTCGGAATGAGGCACGTCATCGCAATAGTCCTTCGGAAATCCCTGCAACGCTGCGCACTCACACGGAAGCAATCTCCGCACCGCATATTCCCCGTCATCTTCTGGTGGATTCATGAAATTCTCGTCTGCCATCTGTCTTTTCTCCTTTCGCATGATATAGCACTCACCGCCCCCATGCCTGCATTCGCCTGCATAGAGGCTTGCAACAACTCCGTCCGTGGAATAAATCGCTTTACTCTGCACGTCGTGTCTGTTTAAGTTCATTCTTCCTCACCATCACTATCTGCTGATCGTGCATACAGTTCAGCGCACCCATCTTGTTCTGAAGGTAAAACTGATGCGCCTGTCCGTTGCCGATGCACCAACACGTATTGCTGCCCCCCCCTCATGCCACAACCTGCATAGAGGCTTTCCGCGTGTCCGTCAACCGTCATTATGTGCCTGCTCTGCACGTCCTGTGGGTTAAGACAACTCATCTTTGTTTCTCCTTGTGACTACTCCGTGTACTTCCACGGAATTTAGGGTATACATCGTACCCCCCCTATGGAAATTCCAGGGCCTTTGTGCGATGGCCTGCTGCCGTTCCCTTCAAGGATTGCCAACACTACCGTTCTTCCTTCCGTGGAACCATCACCGCCTGTGGCTGCTTGTAATCTTTGTTCGCCAATGTGTTCGCCTGTTCTTCCCATACGTAAATTCCCATCTTTCCCCACTTTTCATCTATTGAGTAGCATTCTCTTCGCCCCCTAGTGGGAACAAACATATACTGATCCTGATTCGTTCCTAACGTTGCCGATAAATCTGTCTGTATCAATGCTCCCTTGCCTCCACCTTCTCGCCCCCCCTAATTTTGAGGGTGTAGACGGGCTTCTCGGATGGCTTCCGAACAAACACGCATGGAACATGGTCACAATCACTTTTTACGCTAGTCAATGTTCGTGCCACCCCCCCCCCGTCAAAACCTGATTATAAGTATCAAATCCGATTGCTTTCACCAAAACTCCGTTCCTTCCCGTAGTCAATCCGCAATTAACGCCCAACGTCGCTTCCTTGTCACCCGTTATATCTCCGTTGTACCCGTCAAATCCGATTGCCTTTTTTTTGATAAAAGCAACGGGATAATCATCTCCACCTTGTGAATGCTTCAATGTTGGTGATACCCCCCCCGTTATAGTTTGGTTATATCTGTCAAAACCTATCGCCTCTTGCATATTATCAATTTGTTCTCCACTACTTGTTGTTGTTGCACCCATTTATAGTCCGTGGCATTTAGGCTGCTTATCACCTTCTGATACAACAGCAGGTCGCTTCTTTCCGTAACAGCAGACCGCTGCCCCCCCCTAGCAACTAACGCAGGTTCGACGTTCTCAAATACCTGGAAATCGTACAATGCGTTGTAACCTTGATTCCAACTGTATCTGTCCATGCCGTATGCTATTTTCTCTGCATTATCAATCCCCCGTGTGCCGCATCGTGGCACATGATTGACACTATCGCTTGATTGCATTCATGCCCCCCCTAAAAACATATCTGCTATCCTTGGGATGAGATTCAATCGGAATGAATGATGATTGGCATATTGTTTCCACCCGTTCCGTATCTTGCTCTAACCGTGTTCGCAACGCCCCCCCCACATTCCGTGTATCTTGCATCTGTGGGGTTTGTATCGTAGAAATGGAAGGGGCGTTTATTGTTTTTCTACTCTTCCTCCGCATTCTCCGCTAAAAGGCTCTGCAATTTCGCCTCGGATATATCTGCCTGCCTCATCAATGCGTTCTTCAAGACTTCTGGAAGGCTCTTCCCACGCTTTGCGCACCTTCTCAAAATGCCAATGCAGGCCTTCTGACTTAAAAAGTATTTCTCCGGCGCGATCTCCTCTAAAATCCGCGACAAGGAAGATTCTTCTACGTCTCTGTGGCACTCCTTCATTAGCTGCGTTTCGGATGCACCATGCAATGCTCCATCCGTTTCCTGCCACGCTTCCGGCATTAGCCCACTTCTTCGCAGGTCTAGGAATTGAAACCGAAGGCTCGACGATCCTTGCGATTTCTTCAAGGACGGTGCGGAAATCTTCTCCGTTGTTGCTTGACAAGGCTCCTGGCACGTTTTCCCAAATCCAAAGTCCAGGTCGAATATACTCAACTGTCCTTCCACTTCGTAATTGCTCGTTAGCATCTTTCTCCCTCATTTCTTTCGTTATTCTGATTACCTCATGGAACAGGCTTGATCGCGTGTCGCTACCTTTCGCCATTCCATGTCTTTTACCTGCTACGGAAATTGATTGACAAGGTGAAGAGTTTGTCATAATGTCTACGGGTTCAATATCGTACCCACTAACTTTTGTAATATCTCCTAGCTGCTTCGCTTCTGGAAATCTTTTGGCTTCCAAAGCAACAGGGAATGGTTCGATTTCTGATTCCCAAAGTGTCTTACACCCACAAAGTTTACAAGCCAACTCCCAGGTGGCTGCTCCACTAAAGAAATTTCCATGTGTTATCTCACTCATCTTCTTTATCCTCCGTATCTTCCACTATCACGCACCAGAACACGTACAGGAACAGAATGCCAATCATGATGATGCCTGCAAGTATTCCGATGCCGATTGTGATGCCTAACATTAGATGCCTCCTTTCAAAAAATCATATATAGTCATCTGTTCCTGTTCTTCATCAAATTTCATATAGCACATCCAATGAGTATTAGCCTTTTTCCCACTTCTGTGACCAAACAAAGGCTCTTTCCCAATAATGTCAATAATATCTCTTGTGTTTACTGATACTTCCGACCACTTAAAAATCAACACACCACCAATTTTCAAAACACGCATACATTCGTTGAATCCATTGCGAAGCATAACTTCCCATTCGCCATCTAAGGATCCGTATGCTTTTTTATACCAGCTTGTATCTTCAAGATTTTTTATATGTGGCGGATCAAAAACAACAAGATTGAATGATTCTGTCGGAAAAGGCAACTCTGTAAAATCGCATAGCACATCTGGGTTTATTTCCAGGTGTCTATGTTTCTTTCTGCCATCTTTGTTTGTGTCATTTCCAAAATAGCTATCCCATTCTTCTCTGCGTTTATCGCAATAGATTGTATGCGGTTCGTTTTTTTGAAACCAAATTGATTTGCTACCGCACGTAACATCTAGTATCATTTTATCCATCACATTATTCCTCTTTCTTTCTGCGTCTGTACCGCAGGCGTGCCAACTCCGCACGATGCAGGCACATTTCAAAATGCGTCATCGGATTTGTGTATTCGCCCGTGACAACCACTCTGTACTTGCCTATGTCATGGTTCCGACAAAGCGATTGCCGAACGACGTTTTCCGTCACCCCCAGGTAGTCTGCCACGGATTTCGCTCCGATGAGATCGCAGCAGACGGGGAGTTCAAGTTCATCTGCCGTTACCACGTTGTAAAGTTTTACTGTCGGCACGTTATCGCCTGCCTTTCTGCGTTCGTATTTGCCCCATACGGGCATTTTTCATTTTTTCCGATACATTTACCACGGAATGCGTTTTCGTGGCTTATTCGGTCAAATTCAGCGTTCTAGCCGTATAGGTACTCGATCCAAAATGCCGTTGTGCCGCCCGGACCTACAAGTTCCGAAGATAATGCCTTCGCTCTGTAAATCTGTCTGCATTTCAGAATTTCCGGCTTCATTTCGACCATCTTTTTCACCGCTTCATCCCGTGGCATTTGCACCAACTCTTTGTACTGTGCCTCGGAAATCATCATTGAAAGTCTTTCCACCATGCCGTTCCCCCTTCCTTTCTTCAAAACAAAATTGAATTGCGGAATGGGCTTTTCCAAATCTTCCCTTATCAGAAAGTGATATTTCACTCCGTCTGCCATCGCTCCGCTTCCCTTTCCTTTCTTTGCCTATGCTACGCGAATCGCTGCTTCGCTATTCAATGCCGTAGCCAATCCTTGCAATTCTGTTCCCTCGCAATGCAGAACCCTTCCACGCCTCTCCGTTGCAACTCAAAACACCGTTCCTCTGTGCTATGCCCTTGCGATTCGTAACCGCGCCTCGCTTTGCCAATGCAATACTCTGCCTCGCTATGCCTTGGCTTATCTACGCATCCCTTTGCCGATGCACTTCGCATCACTTCATAGCTATGCCATTGCTTTGCCTCGCCATTCCAGGACATTCATCGCCCATGCCATGCTTCTTCACTCCATGCCATGCCATAGCTTTGCATCCCTTTTCTCTGCCGTGGCAAATCGCTTCTTCTCTTTGCCGTTGCCTTGCCATTCGCATCAAAGCTATGCCTCCGCATATCTGCGCCTCACTATGCCGTTGCGTTGCGTTACCATGCTATTCCGTCACGTTACCATACTTCTCGCCAGGTGAATCTCCCCTTGCTACTGTTACGCCATGCTCCGATGCCGTTCAACGATCCGTAGTCAAGCCATTGCAGGACGTACTTCATAAGCCCGTCATCCAAAACCTTGATGGTAAACTCCGCTTCCGTTCCTGCCGGACAAGTTTCGGAATTGGCAAGCGCAACTCTTTCACCCTGCATCGTCTGCGCCCGTAAAGGCCTCTGACAATCGCCCATTTCCATTCCGTCCGGAACGTTCAGAACAATCTGTCTTTCGTTCACAAACACAAGAAGGTCAATCTTCTTCTTGTACCCTGCAAGCTTCGCGTCACCGCCAACGTAGCTTCCTGCCTGTGCAGCCGACTTGAAAAAGCCCTTAATCTGATAATCCCAAAGAATCGGCTTGCCTTCAGCGTTCCGATGGAAGATCGTCTTTCCCTTCGCCACAACCTCGTCAACGCCCAAAGCCGCAACCTCTTCTTCCCTGCTCGGTGCGTCAGGTGCCTTGCTTGCGATGTATTCCTCATGAATGTCCTTGTCGGAATTTGCCGTTCCCAAAACTTCTTCCGTAAACTTGATCCTTACCCGTAATTCCTTACTCATTTGTGTTCCCCTTTCTTTCTCTAGGCTTTATCTGCCTGCCCGTTGTTTTCCGTTCCATTTCCACGATCAACGCCAACGCGTAATCTCTGGCGTAAATCTCAACTTCCGTTCCAAAATACTTTCTTGTTGCCCCATCCATGGCGGCTGCGAAGTCATCCCACCACTTTTGGTTTGTCGGTTCCGCGTTCTGTGCGAAAGACTTAAAAACTTTCCACAACTCACCGCTTGCCGCACCCATCTGTTTTAGCCATTCTTCCATCAATCCTTACCTCACTCGTCAAAAGGCGTTTTCTCGTCCGATACGTCTGTGAACAATTCCTGCTCCCACTTATACTTGCGCTCCAGGTCACTTTCAAACTGATACATACGCTTGCTTCGCTCGTCATATTGGATTTTCCATCCCTGCGGATTTGTCTTGCCGAAAAGCCTGTTCTTCCAACACTTCAGCATCCTGCCTTCGGGATTGTCCTTTTCCGTGTCAATCATCAACGTAACGGAAGCTAAGTTCGTAATGTCGCTTGAACCGCCTACTTCGTCATTCCCGTTGATGCCGTAATTGTTCTTCCTCGGATGTGCCACAAGCAGGATCAATACGTTGTGCGTCCTTGCCATCCTCGCAAGCGTTCTGACAAACTTACTTTGCCGTTCGTACTTGTCGCGTTCCTGCGTCATCACTAGGTCAATTCCCGACATTAGATTGTCGAACAGAAGCACGTCGCAGCCGTTCCGCACGATGTTCTCTTCCGCAAGTTTCAGCAAGTCACCTTCTTCGTCCGTGTCCTCTTCGTCATCCACCGCGCTTTCATCGTACAGGTAGAAGTTTTCTCCGAACCATTCCGTGATGATTTTCGTGTTTACGTTGGAAATGCGCCATGCCGTTTCCTTCCACTTCGTTTCGTACTTCTCCGCATGAGCCGGACCAGCCGCCTGTGATACGCACCATGACTTGAAAGTTCCTGCCGTGAGTTCTCCGCTGTAAGCAAATACCTTGTGGCCTTCGTTCAATGCGTTCAGTATGAACATACTTGCCATCGTGGATTTTCCCAAACCTGCCTTTCCCGTAACGACCGTAACTCCACCAAACGGCAACCCTCCGTAAAGCATGGTGTCAAGCTGCTTGAAACCCGTTGGAAGTTTAGGTATGTCGTAAGGGTTTATGTCCTTTACGTCCTTGACAAGCACGACGTGTTTTATCGGAATTGTCACGGCATTTTCTATGCAGGCTTTTATCTGTTCCCTGCCGTACTTCCGCAGAATGTCGTTCGCATCCTTGCAATCCTTGTAGTCCTCGATCCGTACGTGCCGTATCGTCTGCTTCCGAAACCTGCGCCTCATCTGCGCCAACAAGGTAATTTCTCCGTGATCGTAGTCACCGAAGATGATGATTTCCGAAAACTGATTTACCCAATCCCAACAGTTCGGCACCCAGGTGAAGCCGTTTGCTCCGTTCGGTACGCTTACCGCATTTTCAAAACCTGCTTCCGTCACCGACAAACTGTCAAGCTGCCCTTCCGTGAGTATCAGCGTCTTGTTTTCCATGTTGCAATGGTTCATGCCGAAGAGTATCGTTTCGCTTCCCTTCTGGAACCATTCCTTGCAACTGTCCTTTTCCTTGTCGAAGTCCGTCTTTCTGTACTTGATGCAGAACAGATTGTCTTTTTCGTCAAAGAACGGGAACACAAGAACGTTATCCCTGTCCTTCTGCGTGGTGATCTCATACCTTTCCGCAACCTCTTTCGATATTCCGCGACTTTCAAGGTATGCGACCGCAGGTTCCTTTGGTACGATCTTTTCCGATGGCCTCTTAAACGGCTTCCGTACCTTCGGCTTGTAATACTTGTCAATGTCCGATCCCAACGAGAAATCAAAATCCCTTGATAGCGTTATCATGTTTCCCGTAACGCCACATGATGCTCTGAAACACTTAAACTGTCCTGTCGTAAGATTGATGGAGAATGTCTTTTCGTCCTTCTTTCCGCTTGACCTTCCCTTACAGTACGGGCATACCTTAAACTCCAGTTCGTCACCCTTCTGCTTTGTCAGTATGTGTACGTGTTCCGCAAAGGAATATGCGTCTTGCGTTTTGAATTGATAAAGTCCGTCATACATTCCCGTTTGCTCCTAACTTCGTTTATAGCTTTAACCACTCTTCATCGGAGATTTCCTCTTCCTCTTCTTCCTCCGGCAGCTGCTCTGTTGGCTTTTCCGTCACCATCGGCTTCGGCTTCTCAAGCAACCCTCTTTCCTTGTCACCTAAAAGCCACTTCCGTATCAGCGCAAAATCGTTGTCGATCTCCGCACCCCTTTTTACCTTCCATGCAGATTCCGTTTCAATCTTTTCCATGGCAGCTTCATATCCAAACTCTTCTGCCAAATCCTCAAACTCTTCTGTCGTGAGATAGACGTTCCTGTTTCTGCCGAAGGCGGCCTTAGAATTAGAATTATTTATTCTATTCTCTTCTTCATTCTTATTTCTAGATTCTATATATTCTTTATATGTGGAACCTTGTTTACCCAATGGTGTACCCAATGGCTCGCCCAAATGTGTGTCCTTGGTATACCCAATGGCTTGCCCTGGAAGTGGCTCAACCCCATATCCTACAAGGCTAAAGGTTTGCCCCATGGCTTGCCCTTTTCGGGTAATGAGGTTTGCCCTTTCGAGTACCTCAAGGCTTGCCCTAACTTTTTTCACGGAAACGCCTGTTTGTTCGGAAATGCATCTTACGCTTTTGAAACATTCGCCTCGTTTAATCGTTGTCAATTTGCCGCCTATCATCTGCTTTTTATCTTCGTAATTTGCCTTCAGAAGCAGGTAAAGCCAAACTCGGCATATCTCGGCATCTTCCCATAACCAACTGTCAAGCAAATCTCTTTCTACTTTCACCCATCCGCTACTCATATTCATCACCGCCTAACAGTTCAACGATCTTCCGTCCGGTGCTTTCCTTGTCGCAGAATTGCCACTCAACTCCGTACTTGCGTTCCATGGTTTTCAGAATGTTGTAAAGCGTTTCGCCCTTCGTGGCTTTTGTTTCGTAGTCAACCCATTTCCCGTCAACCTTCTTCCGTTTGTGCCTGCGCGGATTTTCCCAAAAGATTACGTCCTCCAGGCACTCAACCCCTTCCCCGTGTTCAACAAGGAAAATCAGCTTCACGCCTGCTTCCTGCGCCCTAATCATTTCATTACGGAAACGTTCGTGATCCTGCGTGACGTTGGAAACCACTTCCAATAAATGCGACTTAGTGTCGATACAAACGCTTTGATTTGTTGGCAGCGTATAGTCACCGATGTATAGGCGGCACCTTTTCACGATGATGCCATGTTCTTCAAACCACTTGTGCTTTAGGTCATGCTTATGCGATTGTTGCCTTGTATCTTCAAGAATTATCATCAGCACACCCCTGTTCACTCATTAGTTAAAAGGTAATTCATCTTCCAAACCATCGCTTATGCTCATGAACCCGTCATTCGCGCCCTGCGTCTGTTTCGGCTTCTGTTCCGTCTTAGGCTGCGCCTGCGTCTGCTCCTGTGCGTTCTGCTTGCTTTCCACAAACTCCACGTTGTCCGCGATAATGTCGGTGGTGTAAACGGTTCTTCCGTCCTTCTCATAGCTTCCCGTCTGGATGCGCCCTACAAGTCCGATCTTCATTCCCTTGTGAAAATACTTTTCGATAAACTCTGCCGTTTTTCCAAACGCATTGCAGGAAATGAAATCAGCTTCCGGCTGTCCTTCCTTCTTAAACTGTCTGTCAACCGCAATCCTAAACTTTGCGATTGAAGTTCCCCCGTTGGAATACTTCACTTCGGGATCCGCAACTAATCTTCCGATAAGCGTCACGTTATTCATGCCTTCTCTGCCTCCTGCTTCTCTTTGATCTTTTCGATGTTCTTTGCGATGTTCGCATAAACCTTCTTGGTTACTTTGGTGACGTCTGAAATCTTGTAAAGCTTCTTAAGATACTCCATGTCAATTCCGTTGTTGTTTAGCAGATTTTGCAGGATTTCTACTTCCCCTGCCGTAATGGGTTCAAGATCATGGTTCACTTCCTGCTGCTTCGTCTGCTTCTGTGCAGGTGCCTGCTTTACAGTAAGGCTTTCCGCATCATCATCTTCCGTGGCAAGTCCGAAGGCCATCAACAGGCTGTATCTTCTTGCGTAGGTGATTGCACTTCCCTGCTCTTGTGCAGGATTGCTCTTTCCGCTAAGTGGTGCGTTCACGATCTTGCATCCGCGCCTTGCGGTTTTCTCTTCTCCGTCAATGATTGGTACGGTGTAAACATAGTCATTTCCGACATCATCCGTCTGGATGTACTGATAATATGAAATGCCTACGCTTTCCAGGTATTCATTGATCTGTGACAGTTCGGTGTACTTGTACCCGTAGCCTGCCTTGTTTTTTGGTAAATTAGTCTGTGCCATTTTTCCCTCCTACTTAATAGCTAAGTGTGTGCCACGATCTCCGTAATGGCACCATGCGCAAGTGTCGTTCTCATCCAGGCTGTCAAGAAATTTGCGGATTGCGTCATTGTCATTTTGCGGAACCATCTTCACATACTCCGCAGGTACTTCTCCGTCAATCACAAGTGGCTTCATGCCGCCGTTCTTGGCAATCTTCAACTTAAACAACCCTGCGTCCATCTTTTCCTGCCCCGTGAGTTCCATCGCACGCTGCACCGCCTGCTTCATGCGCTTCGCATTGTTCTCCGCTATCACTTGCTTCTGCTTGAAACGCTCCGCTTCCTTGCGGTATGCTTCCGCGTCTGCCTCAAACTGACGGATGACGAAACAATACTGTTCTGCTTTGTCGGAAATCTCACCCATAAGGCCTTCCAAAGTGTCCTGAATTGCCTGTGCGTCTACTTCGGGATCACTCATCCAATCCATGAGTTCAATCATTTCGTTAGTCAAGCTGTATAAGCTGCCCATGCCACACCATTCCTTTCCATTTCCTCAAAAACTCTTTGCCTGCGTCTGTCCGTAACGACCGGAACCATCCGCACTTCCGTTTCCATGCTCCGACAATCATCACACAACCCCTGCCGAAGTTCTCCAGGATCACAATTTGCTCCGCAACCTCTGCAAACGTTCATCGTTAGTCCTCCTTGTCGATAAGAGTGAAAAATTTGAAACCTTTGTAAATGAAAAACCAATAATCGTAAGTATCATGTGTGGTGTCAATACAAAGTTCCGTGTTCAGATGATTGGCAAGATTTGTGATTTCCCATTTTCTGTCGCATAAGTCCAAATGAAACTCCTGCCTATCTGGAAAACCCATCCATGTTGCGTATTCGTTACCGCTTGCAAATGCCAATGTTCTTATTAACCGTACCTTGTACCACAATTCGATTAAGGCATCCATCCATGCCACAACAAGTTCATAACTCATCAGCCCACCTCCTTCTCATCGGTAAGGTCGATGACGTCAAGCCTTTCATCAAGCGTTTCAAGCGTTCTGTGCAGCTTGCCGATTTCTTCCATCTGTTCCTTGAAATTGCGGAGCATTGCTTCGCGGAATTTGTATTCCCTGCGTTGCGTAAGAACAAACTCATCCAGGGTTTCAATGACAACCCAAAGAACGATCGTGAGTGCCACACCGATAAAAACTCTGTCGTATTTCGTGGAATATTCCCAGAATGACAATCCCGTGATGATTTGCATAGATAAAATAGAAATGATTAGATTCTTCATGTGTTCCCCTTTCATAACTTCATGTAATGCAGGATTTCCTCGTCACTCGCTCCAACTTCCCGAAAGAATACAAGCAAGTCCTTGTAGGTGATTTCCGATCCCTTCCCAATAGTGGTGATTTTGTTGGAAATGGCCTGCTGTGATAAGCCCAACTCCCTCGCAAGGGCTATCTGCGATACGTTTTCCATCGCCCGTTTACCCTTAAACCACTTGCGGAATGAATAGATTTTCCTTTCCAACTCGCTTGCAAACTGTTTTGGCATTACGTCCAATCCTTTCGCGTCATTTCAAGTTTCGTGGCAATCTCTGCTGCCAAAAATCTCATTGGCCTGTCCTTGTGTGCAAAGAAGGAATAGATGCTTTCTGGCGTTCTTCCAAGTTCTGCCGCCAAAACCTTCATATCCCATCCCCTGGCACGCATCTTTCTCTTAGCCGATGTGTTGAATTTCTCCCTTGCTTGCCCGACAAGGTAAAGTTCATACATAAGCTAATCCTCCATGAAATAAGCTACCGATACTCCGAAGTATTCAGCTATCTTGCGTATCTTGTTGAATTTTGGAGTGTACTTATCATTTTTCCAATCAGAAAAAGTAGATGCACTTATTCCTGTTTTCCGTGATACTTCGTAGGTGGTAGTGTTCGACTTCGCAAGTAGTTCTGCATACTTGCAATACAACTTGTTACTAGAAACTTCAGACATAACAGACAATGCGATAGACCTCCTTTCCGTACTTTTCTCTTGCATTTAGTACGGAAAACAGTTATAATAAATATCACCACAATAGTTATTATAAAAAAGTTCTGCTTTCCGTACCCACGCTTTAATCATAATACGGGTTTCATAACTTGTCAACAACTTTTTGTGCGGATTTCAGAATTTTTTTCAAAGGGGGATTTGCAATGACAATTTATGAGAAGTATTGTGTACTTAAAGAAAAAACAGGCGTAAGGGATGCCGACGTCGCTAATGCAACGGGCATTGGTAAATCAACTTTTTCAGATTGGAAATCCGGTCGAAGTGAACCGAAAAGAGAAAAATTACAGAAGATTGCAGATTATTTTGGCGTTCCGACAAGCTATTTCGACATAAGCGTGCAGCGTGCAGAAGATGATTCCTGTTCTATTACAATAGAAAACATCAACCCTGTTCAAGCATTGACCGCGCAGGAAAAGCACATACTTGAATTATATCGTCACGCTTCACAAGAGGCTCGTCAATACGCAAGTCTAATTCTAGAATCCAGGCAGCCAAACGCCTAGCTTCGTCCGTGGAATTACGATACAGTTTTAAAAAATCCATTTCACTCATACTGTCACCGCCTTTCTGATTTAATGTTACCATTTCCGACAACAGAAAAACAGTTCCACTTAATACCTCGGAGGTTCCATCTAATGAACAAGCTGCCCGAACAAACTGAATTGATACTGAAACTGAAGGAAGCCTATAAGAACAAAGGCTTATCTCTGAACAAACTGATTGATATGATGCCGGAAGATGAACGCAAGTTAGGTCGTTCCACGGTACAACGCCTGTTCCACGGGGAAGGTTCCGAAAACAAAAACTACGACTACAACACGCTCATTCTTCTTTCCAACCTGCTTCTGGACGTGGACGATGACGAGGACAACGCCCTGCTCCGATATAAGAGGGAAGTCATTGAAATGTTGGAACGGGAAAACAAGGATCTGCGTGCGCAGCTTGACCATGAAAAGGTACGCTACCACGAAAAGCTTGAACGGGAACGGGAAAAATATGAGGAAATTGTCGGTTTTCGTTCCGACCGCATCGTGAAATTGGAAGAAATCAATGCAGACTTACTTCGTGCCGTGAACAGAAAAGACGAGTTATTGCGCAAACTGATAGAAAAATGTGATAATTGCAGATTCCATAAAGGAGAAAACTGATGACGATTGAAAAGCGTCCGTCCGGAAAATGGCGTGTCCGTCAAATGGTAAACGGCAAACGCTTCTATGCGACTTTCGACTACAAGCCGACAAAAAAGGAAGCCGAAGAAGCAATCCGAAAAGTGATCGTGTCCGCAGGTGAACGACCGAACGGCAAAATGACCTTTGAGGAAGCTGCCATGGCCTACTATGAAATGAAGCGCAACGTTCTGTCACCTGCAACCGTTCGTCAATACTCATCGTTCTGTCGCGTCCTGCCACAATGGTTTGTCGGAATGCCAATAGATGACATTACCCAGGTGGAAATCAACAAGTTTGTCAATGAATATTCCGCTAATCACTCACCTAAGTCCGTAAGCAACGCTCACGGCTTCGTATCTGCCGTTTTAGGCACTTTCAGACCAACTCTGCACATTTATACCACCTTGCCGCAAAAACGCAAAATAGAGCCTTATACGCCTTCTGACGAGGACGTGCGCAGAATACTTGCCGAATTGCGTGGAACCATGTTCTACGTGCCAATCGTCCTTGCCTGCTTCGGCATGAGGCGCGGTGAAATCCTTGCGCTTACCCCTGCCGACGTGGAAGCTGACGGAACAGTTCACATCCGGAAGTCAAAAGTCCAGGATGACAACCACGGATGGATCGTGAAATCCACCAAAACCACCGCTTCCGAACGTGACATAATCATTCCGAAGGACGTTGCCGACTTGATCCATGCACAAGGCTACGTTTATGACGGTGCGCCAAACTCAATCGTCATTAAACTTGAAGCCACGGAAAAGAAACTCGGCATACCGCACTTCTCCCTGCACAAACTTCGTCACTACTTCGCTTCCAAGATGCTTACCATCACCGACATAAAGACCGCGCAGGCACTCGGTGGATGGCAGACCGATGACGTTCTCCGTTCCATCTATGCACATTCCATGGAAGCCGAAAAGCAGAAGGCAAAAGTGGCTGCCGTGGATAAATTTAGTTCCGCAATCCTCGGATAACGGGTTTTGCACCCGTTAGCAATTTTTTCGTCCGACAATAAAAATTTTTTGCAGGACAAAACATGGGGCAATTCCCAAAGTGGGGGCAACGCGGGGGCAAAAATATACAAAATCACCTTGTTTTTTACAATTTTGGCTTGTATTTTTAGGCACAAAAAAATAGCGAAAAGCCTTATCAAATAAGCACTCTCCGCTATTTCTCTGCGTTGTTGGAAAATTACCTCATTCGAGTTCGATTCCCGTTATCTGCTGCCTAAAAGCCCTTGATTTTCAAGGGTTTTTTCTTTTGTCGGGGCTAATCGGGGGTAAATTATTGACCGATTAGCAATCTGTACTCCACTTCCGCATCCTTCATGGCATTCACGTTCATTAACGCCTGCTTCTCTTCGTCCGGAAGGTCGCTTACCAAAATTCCGTACTCAATCGCAGATTTTTTATCCCCGTAGGTACTTTTGATTTTGTACCAATCATACGCATACATGGGATCAATGCTGTCAAGATACTGTGCCTTTTTGGAATAATCGCGTCCAGACTTAAAGAATGCGATCTTCTCTTCGTCCGAAACGTCCATGTTATCCAGGGCGTTGATTGCCGCCGCCGCGCTCGTCTGTCCTTCCAAGGTGTCCTTGAACATCATCCAATCAATAAGTCCGTTCACGCCACCCTGCTCATAAGCTTCGTAACGCTTCTTGTAGGTGTCGCTTCCTTGAATGTCATAGTCAAAGATTTCTGCTTTGGAAAGTGCGTTGCCAAACTTGTTAAGCGATGACAATACTTCTGCCTTCTTCTCGTCCGGCATCTGCTGATACTTTGGATTGCTGATTGCTTCCGTGTAAAGCTTCTGAATGTTCTGCCCCTTCTGCGTGGAAATCTCGGTATAGTCACTCGGAGAAAGTCTTTCCTTATTATAAGTCTTATCCGCAACGGAAGGAACGATTGCGTGGTTCTCGATTTCACCGCTATCCATCAATTCTTTCAGACGATACAGTTCTTCTTCCGTTCCCGTTTTGGAAGTGTCGGCATAATATCCAGGACTAAGCATATTGTAGGCAAGCCTGCCAAGGAAGCTGCCACCCGTATTCTCCGAAGTTTCACCCCATGCGTCAACGTACGGCTCACTAAGCTTCGACAATCCAGGAATCTTGTTTTGTATCTTTTTGAGGTTTCTCATGACGGTATCAGAAGTTCCCGTCTTTCCCGTATAGGTAGACCGCCTTGTGTCATCGACCGCCCTTGCCACTTGTCCTAATGCCGTGGGTACGGCCTGTGAACCATAACCAAAACCAATGTTGATTGCCGTATCGCCAAGCGTGTTCTTTCCGGAAGTGTATGATGCAGCGGATTCAATCGTATTCTTCAACCCCTGCAACATTGACATTTCAATCACGGGATCGCTGACGGATGACAATGCGCTCCAAAAATCAAAGTCCGCGCTATCATCAAACGCCTTGTAGAGTTCTGCTCCAACAAACAACGGAAGTGCCGCAGGTGCCACCCAATCGATTGTGTAACTCTTGTTGCCTGCATTGATTGAGTATGCCTGTTCGCCCGTAAGTTTGTCAAGATCATCATCTTCCTTCTCGGAAGGTCGCAACGCTCCGATGGATGCAAGCGCATAGCCAAGTGCCATGATTGCAGATCCCGTCACGCCACGCGAAAATTCATCGATGGCCTTCGCAGGATTGTCACCATTCGCTATTGCGTCATAAACTCCATGGAACATTTGAAGCGGATTGTAAGCAATCGCACCCTGCTTCAGAATGTTTACAGGCGTTTTCTTGAACGGAACCATTGCTTCGATGGCAACGCCAAGTGCCTTCTGTCCTACGCTTGAATCTTTTGCCAAGGCAGCCTTCGACCATTGATTAAGCATATCTGCCGCCCTGCTTTCCTCATGGAAGGTAGCGATCTTCGCCTGCTTGATGGCGTACTTTCGTGCTTCATCCAGGGCTTTCTTATCGGATTCGTTCTCCGATTCAAAAATGCTTGTGTCGTAACCTTTAGCTTCCAGGTAGCTTGCCAACGCACGCTTGTACTTGTTCCGCAAAGCAAAGTTATCTTCTGCGGTAAGTAACTTCTCGTTCAGTTTGCGCAAACCTTCAAGTGCCTTGCTATTAAAAATCTTTTTCTCGTTCTCAATCTCATTCCGCATGGAATATTTGTTGGAACCGCTGTCCGTAAGTTCCTGCCAAACATTGTCGGCATCCTGGCTTGCGGCCTTAATCATGTCTGCGGAAGCATGATTGAGTACGTTCTTAGTTCTCTTGCTTTCATCCTGTATTAAGGTAGCTTCAAGAGTTCCGGCTATCGCGTCCTTGATGTTCGTCACGCCGCCAAACATGAAGTTTCCTAATATATTACGGATGTGTGTTCTGGTGTTGCCAAGCATCGCAAGGTAACGAAAAGCGTTCCACTTCTCCATGAAAGTAGTGTTCGGAATGTACTTCGCAAGGATTTTGTATGCCTGCGATTCAAGTTCCATTCTCGCCCTGCTGTTTTCGCCAAGCTGCTCCGCTTCTTTGAAAATGTTTGCTACTTCCGTCAAATCCTCGTTGCTGATGTTCGCGGTGTTACCCGTCATGCTCTGAACAATCTGTTCAACCTTCATGATCGCAGATTCCGCGCTACGGGAGTGCTTTGCCAACGCCTGCAAGGATTGCGCCACCTTGTGGATTTTCTGATTGACCATCGCGGAAAACCGTTTAACTTCCGACCAATCACCCGTCCTTAAAGCCTCGGCAATCTTCTGCTTCAGCATAATCATTACTTCATCAACCTGGTAGCCTTCAAGCTGCGTGTCGGATTCTATGCGGCTTGCTTCGCCTTCATAGTCCTCTGCCATTCTTTGCGCGGCTTTCTCCATGCTTGCTTTCTCGGAAACATGATCCACGTCATAAGTACCTTTTTTGCGTTCCTGTGCAAGCCATTCTTGTGCCTGCTTGCTTGAAAACGCTTTGGATTTCTGATAAGTATTCTGCGAAGTAATGGAAGGATTGCCGTTCGGCTCAATGGTGGTAAGTGGCTTCTGTTCCTGCGTCTGCGTCTGCGCTTCAACCTGCGGAACGGCTTGCGTCTGCTCCGTCTGTGCCACGGGCGCATTACTTACCGTTTCGTTTTTTTTAATGGAAGGAAGTTCCGTTTGCGTCTGCGCTTTCTGTGACTTCTTAGGCTTCTTCACGGACGGAATCTGCTCCTGCGCCTGCTGATACTGTGCTTCCGCTTCCGCGTTTGCTAAATCTCGCGCCCAGGAATCGTCAACGTTGTTTGCAGGGGTTTGTGCAATTGGCTCTGCCTGCGTGGTTTGAGGTTTTTGAACAACGGCTTCGTTTTGTGTCGTGGCTGTATTTTTATTCGCAACCCTTTCAAGCGTAGCCATGTTTCTGTTTAGTTCATTAACCAAGCGATTTTTTTCGTAAGTATGCTTTTTGCCATCTCTTCTGGTTATGTAAACATGACCTTCCATCGCTTTGTCAAGCTTACCTGCGGCAGCAAGAGCCTGCTCAATGTATGCACGATTCCCCGTCCGAAGATAAGCATTGATATTTTGCGTAAATAAGTCTGCCGTATTGATTACTTCTGCCGATGTAATTCCTTTGTAATTGCCACGCGCATACATACCAAATGTGCGATCAAGGCTTTTATTGTATTTCTTAATATCGGGATCATCGCCTTCTATTTCATTTTTAGGCATATCGTCAAGGTTGACTTCCATTGCTTTTGGCACATTGTTCACATTCTCCGCAGGCTTCTGCTCAATTTTATCATTCTTCTGTTCAACTACATCATTTTGGGTATTTTGATGTAATTGAGTTTCGGTCTGAACGGAAGGAATTGCAGGCTGCGCACTTCTGCGTGTTTCTTTGTTGGCATTATAGATTTTGCCAATATCTTCAAGATTTTCCTCGAAAACATCCCATTCCTTCTGTGCATAGTTATCATACACAACAGTAGGATTGGTTTTCGCGCCCTTACTCTTGCCGTAAGACTTCTTGTAAGTATAAGTATGTCCTTTCAGTTCATTGTCAAGCTGCGTAAGTAACGTTTCTACTCGCGTTTGCGCATATTTGCTACCCGTCTGTAACCACCAGTTAAACGCTTCATTGATCTGTCCGTACAATGCCTTAGTTTCGGAAGTGCCAAACATATTGACAAGTTTCTTTAAGTCCTTGTTCAAACTGTCAAGGTTTTCACCATCAATTTTCTCGGAATTGTACTGTTTCGTAGGTGCTTCTTCGTGGATATTTCCGTCAAATTGTGCCTGTGTTTTTGCAGATTGCTGATTTCTCCATGCAGGCATTGGATCAATCAGATTTCTGATTCTGTCGGAAACGGGCATCTCTGCAATCTGTGCGTTGCGTTCTTCTTCCGTCATTTCCCTCTGCGTCCAATCAGGCGCAACATTGCTCTGACGATCAAAGTAGTCAAGCGTATTCATTATGTTCCAATTTCCGTTAATGTCCGGAAGTCTTGTTGCCCTGTCTTGCGCCATGGCTTCCGCAAGCTGCCTGTTCAGACTACCCTCTAAATCCTCTGCCTGTTGCGCCTCGTTCATCCTCTGCGCCTGTGCGATGAGATTTGCAAGTTCTGCATTTCTCTGTGCGTCACTTTCCGCTTCAACGCCAATTCTGTTCAATGCAGGAAGTGGCTGTGCCTGTTGTGCCTGCGGTGCTTCCGTCTGCGTCTGTTCCAATGCAGGAACCGCGTTGTTCTGCACGTTGTTGTTTCCGTTGCCTCTGTTGCCAAGCGCATTCATGGTGATTGCACCACCGCCCATGATACCGCCGGAAATGCCGCCGATTACCGCGGAATAAATCGCGTTGCCTGCCACATCCTTGATGGCCTGCTTGTTCGCCTCGTCCTGCGACAATCCCTGCGCCATGTAAGCATTGACGTTCTGTGAGTAGTCACTCTGCGCACCGTTGATGATGTTATCCGCGATTGAATTAGCTATTTCAGAAACTCCCTCTTCTCCAAACTCTGAAGCCATTTGTCCCAAAACGCCAAAAACAATCTGTCTTACGGTACTACCTGCACCACCCTTTGCCAATCTGAACAAATTATCCAAAGGCAGGTACTCCGTCAAGCCTTCAATCACGCCACTTGTTACAGCCGTTGCAAGCTTCTGTGCATCGGAAGTGTCCTTGCCAAGCTGTTCATTCAGATTGCTTGCGCCTGCTCCGTATGACATAAGTCCAAGCGTTCCTGCCTTGCTGCCGCCCGTGAGTGCAAGCGACATAAGCTGATCGCCAATGCCCGTTGCCACGTCGTAAGCACCTGCGCCAATGGCACCGCCAACCTTCGTGTCGGCATTATTCTTAATGTCCTCACGGATGGTTCCGCGAATAATGGGAGTGAGTTTTCCGTACTCATTTACTACTGTATTGGAAGCAAGTGGCGCACCACTAAGCCAATTATTAAGCGCATTTGCGCCCGTTTCAATGTTGCTAATCTGGTTAGTGGCAAACGACAACATGGTGTTGGCAAAAGGATTTTCCGCTGCCACGTTCTGCATCTGCCTGTTCTGTTCGCGCAATGCCTGCGTAGCATAATACTTTTCCAACTGATCCCTTGTAAAGCCGTTCTGCTCTAGGTACGGAGCGATTTCATTCATCGCCTTGTCGTACTGTACGGGATGCAAAATCTTGTTTGCGTAAGTTCCTGCAAGCGAAGGGATGGTGTTTTCGTTCTGTGGCGTGTAATTACTCAACGCTTTTTCAAGCTGCCTGTTCACGGCATCGTTGTATTCCGATACCATTGCCTGCTTCTTCTGATTATTGGAAATAATTTCCCTTGCCGCTTCTGCTTCCGGCGTTTCGTTGAAAACCATGGTTTCCGGCTTGTATGGGTTCTTCGTGCCGATACCCTGAAAGATGGAATCACGCACCTTCTTCTGCTGACCAATGTCGAAGTTCTGAATAGCCTCATAATCCTTGATGGTTTTTCTGTCCTTTGCGGATTGCAGGCCTTCACCTTCCACGCTTGCACTTCCGATAACGTTCTTAACCCTAACGACTTCATCTTTGCCGTTCTTTTCTTTCAGAAGTCCAGGAATTATATTGTTAAGTTTCTTTGCCATAATAGCACTCCTTTAAGAGAATCAGTAAACTCCTGCCGCCTTTAAGTAGTCCATGACAAGTTCGTAGTCACCAAGTTCGTTGTATAACTCCTGTGCTACTTGTGAAAGGCTGCTTGCAGCCACTCTGTTTCTGATGGTATTCGCAACGCTACTGTCAACCGTCTTTTTGCTTCCGGAAGTCTTAGTGGTGGAAGTGGTACCCTTGTTCATGGCATTCAGATAGTTCTTGTAGTTCGTTGCCGCAAGGTCTGCCGCGTTACCAACCTGGCTTGCCGCCAAGCCCTGCATTGCATTCGCATAAGTATTAGCACCGCTTGCAAGTGCGGAATAAAGATCGTCATAAGTGCCAACAACTCCGTTGGCAAGGTCACGCTGCATCTGCGCCTGATAATTGTAATTGGCGTTCTCAATGTCATTGAGTGCGGTGTTGTACTTCTCACGTGCCGTGGCAACGTTGTTCTGATACATATTCAGAAGATCCGCAAGATTGTTCATTCTCTGCGTTTCAATGTTGTTTCGCGCACTTCCGTAATTATTCAGAAGTCCGGCAATCGCTGATTCAGCCGCACCGCCCGTAAGACCCTGCGCATTAAGCTGTTGCTGAAGGTTCTTCTGCGACAACATTCTGTTAACGTAAGCTTCGCGAAGTGCGTTCTCCGCATTCTGTGCGATCTTCTCTGCGGAATAATCGTAGTTTTCGCCAAGCTGCGCAAGCGTGGAATCAAGGGTATTACCCAGATTAGCCGTTCTGTTCGCGTAGGCATTCTGCAAACTGGAAAGATTGCTGTTGTAAGCATTCCTCACGGCCTGTTCCTTTGCCGCCTGCTGTGCCGCCAACTGTGCCTGCTGCTGTGCCTGCTGTGCCTGCAACATTGCCGATAGCTGATTCATGTAATCCATGGATTGATTAGGTGCGGAAACATATCCACCGCCCGTGGTAGTGGTGGTTGATGCGTTGTTTGCGCTTGCATTAGCGTTGGCATTCGCATTGACATTTGAGGTTTGATTTGCAGGTGTCATGGTGGAAGTAACCTTTGCCAAGCTACTTTCCAACTGTGCCATGGGGGTATTTACGCCCATACGATTACCGGAAATTGCTCCAGTAGTAAACTTGTCCGCACTTAGCGCATTCTGCAAGATATTCTGCGCTATATTCTGCGTTTTAGGCATACTTCCTGCCTGTATCGGTGCATAAGCACTCCCCTGTGGCGTACTATATGTAGTGGTTTTTGCGGTCGTTCTGTCCGCGCCAACTCCATACGGATTATTGCCTGCATAATCAACTGAAGCTAAACCTGTTCTTTTTACAACAGCCATTTCTTATATCCTCCTTTATCTCACGCGGATTTTTTGTCCTGCGTAAATCTTGTTCAAGTCTTTCACTTGCGGATTTAGTGTTTTAAGCTTCGCAAGCGTAGTTCCGTACTTCCTTGCAATCTTGCTCATGGTATCGCCCTTAACAACCACGTGATACTGTTCTGCGCTTGTATTTGGCGTTTCTATGGGCTTTTCCTTCACGCCTAGTAATTTATTCACTTCCGATGCAATGTAGCCTTCTTTGGAGTAAATATAATCTCCAGGGCAAGCCTTCGCAGCGAAGTCACGATGACAAGTCATGTTCACTCCGTTTTTATGTCCTACGCGGTCTGCTTTCTTGTCACTCCACACAAGCTTTGCTATGTTGTTGCGCTTGCAAATATCCGCGCACAACGCAATCAACGTTTCCATTGCTTTGTCTGAAATGTGCCATCCCGTTTCGGCACCACCGTCATTGGCAACTTCAATGGTAATTGCCCTATGATCGTTGTCGCGATTGCTTGAACACCAGGAACGATCCTTTTCCTCGCAATACATTCCAACCCGTCCATCCGTGCCAATGCCATAATTGCTTGAAGCATTCCTGCCTACACGCTGAAAAATGTTTCCGCAGGTTTCCACGCTGAAATTCCCTGCCATGCAATGAATGGTAATGGTGTCGATTTTATGGTTTCTCGGAACGGTGCGGTATGGGGAAATCTTTACATAGCTAACAAGACTTGAATTAGAGTTCATCCCATTTCTCCTTGTTCTCATTTATCTGCTTCTGATAATTGATGCTAGAAATGCCAAGGCACATTCCAAGGAAAGCATTGATCGCCACAATCGTTGCGGAAATCTCTTCACCATACGGAATGTTCCAGATTGCAAACACGGTCTTTACAAGCACCGCTAATGCCGGAAGGAAAAACATTGCTACCCATTTGAGTACGTCATAAACTTTGGAATTAAGTTTCATTATCTTTCTCCTTTCTCTAAGTCCTCGATTCTGTGATTGATTACCTTAATCTGTTCCTCTATCACGGGCAATCGCTTAGCGAACGAGTTATGCTCCTTAACAGCATTCGACAACGCATCAATCTTGACGTCCGTCACGGCCTGCGCTGTTTTAAGGTCGTTTTCAATCTTGATGTTGCTCATGATGTTTGTGATAATAACTCCTGCTAGTGACAAAATACCCGTGACGATTGCGGCAAGCACGCCTGCGTCCATTTTGTTACCCTCCCTTTGTGATTTTTTATATAAAAATGACACCCACGAAGATTGCTCCCCGTGGATGCCACTCTTTTTCAGTATTCACTTATCTTTCCCGTGAGTAATAATCTCTGATTTCACCCCTGGAATATTCGTTCGGTGCGTTGCGCTCCATTTCGTGAAGTCTGTTCGACCATTCTCCGTCCGAAGCATAACGCCCCATACTGTCGCGCCTTGCGTTTCGTCTGCCTCTTCCGTACTTGCCATCTTCCATTGCCATGATCGCGTCAATGGATTTGATGGAGTGCGTAAGCTTGTCGATCTCGTCAAGGCTTCTGTCGGACAATTCACCCTTCCGCGTAATCTCATCCAACTCATCACAAAGCATATCGCGTAACTTTTCCATCATAATTCACACCCCCTTATGCAAAGGCAGGCGTGACGGGATTGGCTACCGTATATGCCGGAATGGGGTAAGGTGCCACGCGATTTACGATGTACTGTGTCTGTGCCGTGTTGTCGGCAATGAGTGCAGCGGTCTGTGCGTTCTGACTTGCCGCAAGGTTCTGAATGAGAATCTGATTCTGCAAGCTTGCGTTCTGTGCCTTGAGTGCGTCAATTTCCTGCTGACACATTTTGTCAAGAATCTGCTGCGTCTGGTTCTGAATGGCAAGCCTTGTAGCCGCGCCTTCACTCTGCACGATGTTCTGCGTCTGAACAGTAGCAAGGCGATTGTCACAACAACATTGCGAAAGCTGTGAGGTAACGCTGTTGAAGCCCTGGTTCATCGCGGTCTGTGCGTTGAATGCGGTCTGCATATCTGCCATCTGCCTTGCGTTCGCGCCCTGCTCAATGCCGTTGAAGCCGTTGCAAAGCTGCGTTGCAATGCCGCCGATCCCGTCACGGATTGAGGTGACGTTGTCGTTCAAAAACTGATTTTGGAATCCGTTAGTGGTAATGTCTGCCTGGTTCATCCAAGGGTAAATCCCGTTCATGCCGCCGCCAAAGCCGCCGCCGAAACCACCGCCTGCGAACAGAAGCAGAAGTAAAATCCACCATCCGTTACCGCCAAAATCTCCACCACTTGAAGGTGCAAGTGGCATTGTCGGCATGATGCCGCCGTTTTCTGATAGTGCCATGTTTTCTACCTCCTATTTGTTTTTGGTTAGGGGCTACCCTCGCCGTTGGATAGCCCGTATGTATTGTTAAAGCCATGCGCATAGCTAATAACTTATTTTGGCATTATCTGCCGTATTGCGTCCAAATCGGATTGCTTGATTTGATTTGTGTCAATCAAGTGCTGAATGATTGCGTTCGGATTTCCAACGTCAACCGTCTGCGGAATGTTGAATCTCCGTGACAAAACCTGCATCGGATTTTGCGTCAACATGGAATAGGTACTAAGCATATTCTGTAATGCGTTCATCTATTCTGCCTCCTTCTTCTGCCAATAGAAATGAGGCACTTCGTTCCGTGAATCCCAGGTGTCGTACAAAACTCCGTCAATGACCGTTGCAACGTGATTTCCAAAACCTAACACGTAGGTTCCTTTGAAAAACTCCCTGCAAAATACGTCTGCCGTGTAGCAATCGGGGCAAGTGTTGGGAATGGCAAAACGATCAAATCCGTTCTCTTTCAGTACCGCACTAAACACGTGCTTATCGTCTGCGGTATATCCCATCTTGATGGCCTTGTCCGCAAGTATCACGCTTGCCATATCCCAATCAATGCCTAATGCCTTTGCCAAGGCACGCTGCGTGCAATCTCCCGTGTTCCTCTGAAACGGGTTCGGATTGTAATACTCATACATGGCGTTCCACTCCTTTCTTGCTGTTACAATCATTCTAGAATGTATGTAACTTTTTAGCAATTTCCAGAAGGGGAACACCACGTTTCATTTGTGGTACAGCTTACAAAACTTAATCTGCCATCGCGTTAATCGTCTTGTACATTGTTGCGTTAAATCCGTTCTCCGTAAAGATAATGTCAACGTCCTCGGTCAATGCAAGCAATCTTTCGTTGCTGTTGATGCTTGACACGCCCATGATTGCTCCCGTTGCACGACAAGCGGCAATCTGTTCGCTCGTCCAGGAACCATAACCATACGCAAAAACGCAATGCACTTGATGCTTTTGTTCTCCATACGCAAGAAGGGTAATTAGATTGTTTCTAAGCGTATCAGAATAATCATCTGCTCCCAAACGAACGGAAGCATACGGATCATGGTCGATGATCGTCTTGAGATTTGCAACGCTTGCCTTGTAATTAAATACCTTTGCACGTTTTGCATCAATAATGGCAAGGCAATCATTTACCTGCTGCGTTGTGCCGACCTTAAACTCAATCGTTGGATATAATTGCAGGTCGTTGCACAAATCAAGAAACTCGGACAACGTAAGCCCGTACGTTCCTGCGAATGCCGGAGAAAAAGCCGCGCCTATATCATATTCCATAAATTGCGCATACGTTTCATTTGCAATAACATGAGTAACTCCGTCAGAAACATAACTTGCATCATGGAACAAAACGGGAACGTTATCAGAAGTAAATCTAATGTCACCTTCTGCGATCAAAAGCCCCATCTGTTTTGCCTTAACATAAGAAGGCTTCGTTGCGGCTGGCGTGGAATACGGAACGCCTCGGTGTGCGATCGTGTGAGAATGGGTATCAAGATTCTTCGGTCTTAATTTCTCCGTGTCAATAACGTCAAGAATGTTATCAAACTTAGATTTCCAATCGCGCCATGCTCCATCCGAATAGGCTCTAATGTAAATGTTCCCACTATCTTCGTCAATAATGATCTGTCCGTTTATGGCTACATTTTCTTTTTTTAGAACAATCAATAATCTCCTGTGATTTTTCCCGATTGGATCATTTCCGTGTGTTGAGGTATACGCGATTGGATAAACTCCGATTGCCGTAACATCATTGAAGTCGGTTCCGTTAATAAGCGTATCTTTTGCAGAATAAGTAACCGACTTATTGTTAGTCACGGTAGTTTGAATCGTATCAAATTTTGACTTCCAATCAAGCCACGCACCGTCTGCGTATGCTCTGGAGTAAATATT
>Ga0310786_10000986_pt1 | contig 45533 bp, 45 predicted proteins | sample AusTroGonzalo_MG_FD_203881 | JGI IMG/M metagenome (GOLD analysis project Ga0310786, IMG submission 203881) | Bovine rumen microbial communities from tropical cattle in Woodstock, Queensland, Australia - Gonzalo_03 (v2) (version 2) | ecosystem: Host-associated > Mammals > Digestive system >...
TTGTGATATTAATAGATACAGCCGTATTTTTTATTGTTACATCATTTGTGGTGTTAGTTGTTGTAGTCATAGTAGTTATCACAGGCGTTGCGGTAGTTGAAGTTGTATCATGGTTAGCATTATCGTCAATGAATCTAATTTTACCGTTTATTTCTTCGTTATTAATACCTATAGTAACATTTTTCTCCCATTCTTTTCTTGTGCCTGGATAGAAAACGTTTTTTATACCAGTGCATCCGTTAAAGGCATAGTCATCAATGATGTTAATACTTTTAGGAAGATATACATCTTTTATACTTGCCATTCCATAAAATGTTAATTTAGGGATTTTTTGACCACCGCTAATAGAAACAGTTGTAAGTGATTTTGGAATCCATATTGTCCAACCTGATTTTTCTTCTATTTTATAAAAATCTTTTCCACTTCCTTCAAAGAAGAGATCTGATAATCGGTAAGTACTTCCATCTTTATTGGCCAATTCTAATGAATTACCAGCAAATGGAAGAGATAGGCTTTTTAGTGATTTACAATTATCAAATGCATTTGCACAGATTGATTTTACTGATTCAGGAACAGTAACATTTATGATACCATTACACCCTGAAAAAGCAAAGTATCCTAAATACGTAAGATTGTTCGGTAATTTAAGATCGTTAAAATTAGCATTTGTACAATTTTTAAACGCATCATCACCGATAAATGTTATATTACTATGAATAGGATTGTTAATCATTGATGAGCAGCCGTCAAATGCTTGATTACCTATCTCAGTTATGCTATCGGGAATAACAATCGTTTCAATATTACCGAGATTATAAAATGCAAAATTAGATATTCTTTTTCCTCCTATAACAGTGATTTTTCTAAGTGTTTTTGGAATATATATTTTACCTCCGGATTTATTAGTAGATATATAGTATTCTTCGTCTGTACCTTTTAAACTAAAATAAGATGATATTTCGCTTACTACTTTAGGATCATCAGCATTATCTGCACTAAATCCCGCAAAAGGAAGTGTTATTTCGGCAATAGAAGTACACCCATTAAAAATATTGAGACCGATTCCATTTATGCCGCCCTTGATAACAGCGGTTTTAAGAGATGTGCAGTTAGTAAAAATATAAGAACCAATTTTTTTAGCACTCTCATGGATAATAACATTTTCAAGTGATGTACAATTATTAAAAACATTGTTACAGATTTCATCTGTACCACCATATATAATAGCTTTTTTCAGTGAATTACAACTATCGAACGCATTTCCACCGATTGTTTTTACTGATTCAGGGACAGTAACGTTTATGATACCATTACATCCTGAAAAAGCAGAGTATCCTATATATGTTAGATTATTTGGCAATTCAAGATCATTGAAATTAGCATTAGTACAATTTCTGAATGCGTTATCTCCGATTCCTGTAATTTTGCTTGAAATTGGATTGTTAATCATTGATGAGCAACCTTCAAATGCCCGCTTTCCGATTTCTGTTACAGTTTCAGGGATAGTGATATACTTAACACTATTAAGATTTGCGAATGCACAATCAGAGATTCTTGAACCACCAAGAATTTCTATTTTTTGTAGTGATTTTAATACATCATTATCAAAGTAATCCGATATACAACTCACTATGCGGGAATTATTAGCTTTATCTGCACTAAATTCTGCAAAAGGAAGCGTAACTTCAGCAAGTGACGTACAACCTGCGAAAATATTTTTTCCTATTTTTTCTGAGCCTCCTTTGATAATTGCTTTTTCAAGAGATGTACAATTATTGAATGCACGTTCACCGATTTTTGTTACTGTCTCAGGAACTTCAACAGATGTTAGTCCTATACAGTCATTGAAAGCATATTCGCTGATAAATGTAAGATTATCAGCGAATACAAGATTTTCAAACTTAGCTGCCCTACAACAGTCGAATGCTCTATAACCAATTGATTCAGTACTTTGAGGAATTGGAACATTGGTCATACTCACACAACCGAAAAATGCATATTCGCCTATATCTGTTATTGTATCAGGGATATCAATAGTTTCTATACCGCTAAGTCCTCTGAATGCATACGTAGGAATTCTATTTCCGCCAAGAATAGTTATCTTTTTTAGTGACTTAGGAATATGTATAATGATGTTATCGTCGGTAAAGGACTTCACTTTGTAATACCGATCATCGTAGGAATAGGAATCTTTGTAATTATCAGAATAACCTTTGTAATTATCGAAATAATTTAATATTTGGCTCCTTGATTCTGGAGCATCAACTGCATTTGCACTAAAGCCTGCAAAAGGAAGCGTGATTTCATTAAGTGAGGCACATCCTGCAAAAATATGAGATCCTATTTCTTCTGAGCCTCCTTTGATAATAGCTTTTTTTAGAGATTGACAATAAGCGAATGCTTTTAAGCCGATTTTATTTACTGTATCAGAAATAATTATTTCTTCTATCGAGTTGCATCCATAAAAAGCATAGGAATCAATACTGTTCAAATCTCTTGGCATTATTATTTTTCCATCAGGGATTTCATTTTTTATTATTTTATCATTTTCATAATCATATTCATCATAGGTTACCTTATAAAGTGATTTGCAATTCATGAATGCATATAAATCTATATGCTGGATAGTTTGCGGCATATTTATAGTTTTAAGGTTTTCGCATTCGTAGAATGTTGCTTCGCCTATACTTGTAATCACACCCCCATCCTCTTCGTTACCATCATTTTCTATAATTACTTTTTTTATGATTGATGAATTGTTGAAAGGCGAACTTATTGTATATCCCCCCGATCCATGCATATAGAGTTTGCGATCTTTTTTATACATATCTCCATGGCCGAAAATATAAAGATAACCGTCAGGATAGAGCGTATATGTGATATGATCACCAAGTTTACCCGCTTCAATTATTGTTTGATTATTTTCAAATGAAAGCTCAGGAAGTGAAAGTTCTTCGAATTCGTGGTTTGAATTTTCTTCATTGTGATTTGAGTTTTCTTCATGCATATTGGGTTCGCCTGTTGTTACTTCCCCTCCAGGTCCTTGAAGATACGATATATACAAAGGCGCGTTAGATACGGTTATACTGCCGCTCCTTAATGATTCTTCATTATATGATACGTCATAAGAGTAACTGCCCGGAAGACAATAGAATATTGTATCTTTTGATGAAACCCTGATTTTTTTATCTCCAAGCGTTATAACTGCTGGTAAAAAATCATTATCTGAACCTGTTAGATCATGAAATTTAACCATGTATCTTTTATAATCACATTCGCCAAATCCAAAACCATTTTCAAAAGATAAATATGCATTAAGAAATGGGAGATTTACAGCTAATTCCAACAAATTCTTTTCACTATCTTTACCAAGGATATGTAATTCAAGATCACACTTTATAACGAAATCAGTAGTAAATTTCATACAAAACTTGCAAGCGTGGTATGAATCTCCTTTATCAGAAGACAAAATCACCTTTTCCTGAGGTGTATTTTTTGATTTGAGCAATTCATATAATTTAGTTATATCAGCGTCTGTTGTTACGCGTATGCCAGCTTTAACATCAAAACCAAAAGATGCTATTTTTTTACTTATTACTTCAGCATATAGTTTTAATTCAAGACCTGCATAGATCTCACCTTCAAGCTTAAAATCTCCTCCGAAGTTTTCAGGGCTGAACAGCTTCGTTTTATTTATAAATTCACCGTCTTTATACGCAAATCCGATAATATTATCCCATTTAACTGTTGCTGAGATTTTACCTGAAATTTCACAGAAAATTCGCGGAGAAAGTACCAAATCTACGAGTGGAACAGAAGTCGGAATGATTATTTCTGCAATTGTAGCTGCAAGCGATCTTACTGACGGAATAGTATCTTTATCTGTATAATTGTATATGGAAACGCCGCCTTCAAAACTAATTGAAGGTGTGATCTTAATCACACACTCAATATCAGTAGTTGTAAAGGTTTTATAAAGATTGAAATTTACGGAAAATGTAATTGATCCTGAAAATTTTGCACTTTTATCAATTTCTGTATCATCATATGGATCATGTGGTCTGAAATCTTTTGAGTCAGAATCATCATTTGAATTTGAGGACAATAATGCATCAATACTTATTTCTTTGCTTCGAGAATAACTGAGTTCAATTTCATATTGAGGCATTTCATACTCAAAATTGAAAGAGCCATCTTCTTTAACTATAACATTACCGTTTTCATCAATATCAGGAAATACTACTCCATCATCAGCGGCAGAAGTATCAATCTTAGCTCTTTTCACGTCACCATCACTTTCTATTTTAATGAACTCAAACATATCATCAATCTCATCATTGCCTGATACAGTTACAGCATTGCCGTGTTTTTCTATTTTTTCAACATTTAATGCTATAATGTTTTCCTCATCTGGCTGAATAAATAGTGATTCACCTTTTTCAAGTGATGTAATTGTTTCATCTGCATTTTCAAAAACGAATATATTATTATTGTAATCGGCAGAAACAAGAACATTCTGTTCTTCTGAACTCTCCGCCTTTACTGTATCATTACTGAGAACGATAAAGTTTGTTGTATCATCATCATCAAGGTTGATTACTTGCTCATTATCAAAAGCTGTAATGTCTGTTGCAATGATTTTCTGTACTTCCTTTGTAAATCGGCTAAGAGTATATGTTTTTCCAACTGGTCGATTCATATTATCAAAAAGCTGTGCCTTAACAAGATAATACTGCGGAAGCTTTGAAGAATCAACTTTGACTTCGCTATTAATTAGTTGACCCGCTTCAACATTAGTTTCAAAGCTAAGAATATTTTCTGAAGTTTCGTCATTTATGAAAGAAACTACAATTTTAGCTTCTGATGGTTGAGTAGATGCGATTTGTACTACTCCTGTTTCGCAGTCAAATTCCAGAGAAGTTATCTGGAACCTGGATGAATCAAAGCCTTGAGTAAGTGATGATGTTATGTCATTTTTAGCAGACATACCTTTGATATAATTGCCAAGAGAGTTGGTTGCTTTGATATCGTAATCTCCTACTTCTTTTGTGATTGCTTTTGCTTCACGACGGACATAATTTGATAAATGATTAGGTACTATGCTTGTCATACAAATTATTGCACTGAGCGTTCCTGAGATGAGTCGTTTTAGCATTTTATATTCCTCCTTAATATTAATTTTTGACATTTCACGTCAAATATGTATATATATTATAAAATAAATTATAAAACTTGTCAACTTCTATTAAGAAACATCACATTTATAATTAGAAACTTGAAAAACAGCATCGATGTTTCTAAATATTCATTGGTGTAAAACTTTTCAAACAGCCATTTCACCATTGAGTATAGATGAAAAAAATACAAATAAAACAACCTATGAATTATCACTTGTCAAGTAATTCTAATGAAAAATATGCGTTTTCCATAATAGTATTCAAAATACGTTATTTAATCATTGATCTTCATTTCTCGGATAAAAGTAACGTTTAAATACTTTTTTCTTTACATTGTAATATTCACTATCAGCATTATCACTTTGAGAGTACTTTTCTTCTTCTATATCCTTTTGAGTTTCAATGATCAGTTCAGTTGTTTTTTGAGTTATATCAGCAACACGTTGAGCGATCTGATAATTGATTTTGTTTGTAGAATGAAGCATTTTTCCTGTCTCGAAGTTCGTGGTACAAATACAAGTGTGAGTATGATAATCTGATTGTTTCGTCTTTTTTCTGTGACCTCCAGTAAGAAACTGATTTTTTCCTTTAAACGGCTCTAATGCTCTATCAGTTATTTCCATAGCAGTTTCAGCATTTGGTGCAGTATCTCTGGTTAATGATATCATGTAATGAATCATTTGATTCTTTCCTTCATTGCCATAATACTTAGCCGTAGAGCTCATTTGCATTGCGGCTGTGTCAGGATCTCTTTCTACAACTCCATATCCCCTTACTCCAACACTATCCTCATTATCAATATAATGCATAGCGTTTCTGATATATTCTTTGTTAGCTCCTGCGTGAGTTATCACTTTGATAATTTGTTTTTCCATAATTTATTTGCCTCCTCCTGTGCTTCTTTGATTGGTTTACAAGAACCTGTCTTCACGCCTTCAAGTGATTTGTTAATGATCGTTTGTATTGTTGCCAGAATATCGGGTGTAAGACTGTTGTCAACGTGTCTTAAACGATCAATCGCTTCCTTCGAGAAAGAAGTATCTTTTTTGGCTGCTTCCCTCTCGATATCAGCATAGATGTCGTTGGGAATTCTGATAGTCTTTGCTGTCGTTCTTGATTTCATTGGTTATTCCTCCAGTTAGTATTGATTTAGAATTGTTACAAACCAACTGAATACATTGCATCTATAGGTATATATAATATAATAAATATTGATTATATAATAATACAAAGAAAATATATTATATAATATATTTATATAATTATTTATTGCAGGTATTTAAGTCGATTATCCTCTCGATACTGAGAGGATAAAATAACTATTCAAAAAAACGACAGCTGTCCGTCTATCCAGCTTATCTGTTTTGCCTGATGAATAACTTCACCTTCATGAAGTTCACCGACAATAAACTGTGAAGATGGATTATGAATTCGATTGTTTCGTATTACATTTTCCCTGTTTGAATTAGCATAACAATATCGACAGAAATGTCCACAGGTATCATATGCACCAATATCCGTGCCAAGAACGCAGCTACATTCAGTACGCTGTGATTTCTTTTTTGGTATATTGAGGGAGTAACCAATTGCAGCCTCAAATGTCTCTTTGGTCATACAGCCATTACAGTCTACACCGTATTCAGCAAGATCATTTCCTTCAGCACAGCTTTTTATCGTTATACCATAACGCTGTCCTATCTCTGCAAAAGTCTTTCCGATAGCTATTCGTTCCTGTGGAGTGACAGTTCTGACCTGAGGAAAATTGCGGAGGACTTTCTCATACAAGTCAATGAAGCTGATAACACATACTCTAGTATAACCAGAAAGTGTATTACACATATTCTGAAAGTCCGAAATATGACGTTCAATGGTATATGTGCTATCAATAAATATGGGATCATATCTCCAACCAATACAGTTAACACCTACATTCTTCGAAAGTGCAATAAAATCCTGCATAACTTGTTTCTTCGGCGGAACGTTCGGTTCAACGTCCTTTCCATATGGAGTTATTGTCACGAACCAGTATTGATTAAAACGCTGTAGCTCATCTATATGCTTTAGCATCGGAGCAGGATTTTTAGTACAGAAGGCTATGCAGTCTACAACATCAGGATTCAGCTCATATCGCGTGATCCAGTCCTGACGGTATGGATTTCGTACCAGAACATATCCCTCACGTATCCTGTTCATGAACCACTCAGAGTAAAACGCAGGGATATCAGTCCTCATTCCTGTATTTATTATCATAATTCTCCTTTTTAGACAGTAATACAATGATTATTACTGCATTAATCCCTTATTTAAACATCATTGCCGTCCGTAATGGACGGTAATTAAGAAGTGCATATGTTTTTTAGTGCCCTTTTTCTATATTATATGAGCTATAAATAGCATAGTCAAGAGTAAATTCCTATTATTTTGATTTTCTATATGTATATAATTATTATGATAATAATTATTATCATAATAAAAGCTTTTATTTTTTCTCAGTTTATAGCCTGCTCCGTATTTTTTCTCTTTCAATATATATATTATTATGGTGACAGAACTTTTGTCACTAATATTTTATAAGGAAGGAGAAATAAGCCATGTTCAATAACGAACGCTATCTGACATGTGGTGTAGACAGTAATATACCATTGGAATTGCAGCTGTTTCTGTGGGAGTGCGTAGAGCATATGCCTGTTCCAAAGGACTATCTACAAGTCTTTGAGCTGAGTCCATCGGGTTTTATGCAGTCAATTGTTCACAGTTCGGAAGAACCTGAATATCGCAAGGTGTACATGATACCGTCGGATACACCTATCACGGAGAAGCTGTATATCATTGATGACGGTGATCATAGTACCATGCTACTTGCAAGTGAATATTAAAACTAATGCCAGCCCTTAGGGGCTGGCTCTTTTCATTTTTCGGAGGTTATAAACAATGGAAGAAAACAATAACGTCATGTATTGCTCGCATTGTGGAGCAGTTATAGACGAAGATGAGGATTATGAAACAATAAACGGTGAAGTTGTCTGCTCAAGATGTGTTGAAAATCATACAACAACATGTGACCGCTGCGGCTCTGTTATCTGGACAAATGATAGTTACGGGGACGAGTATACCAACTTATGCTCTTCATGTTATCACAACCATTATATCAGGTGCAGCTGCTGTGATACATTGCTGCACGAAGATGATGCTTATCATCTGGACGGCTTTAATTATTGCAGCGATTGTTATCATGATGAAGTGGACAAATGCCGCAGTATTCATGACTACGGGTATAAGCCAGAGCCTATCTTCTATGGCGATGGTTCCAGATATTTCGGTGTAGAGCTTGAGATAGACGGAGCAGGTAAAGACTCTGATAACGCAGACGAGATAATTGCTATTGCAAATAAAGATAATGAGAATATCTACATCAAAAGCGATGGTAGCCTTGACGATGGTATGGAAATAGTCTCTCACCCGATGTTTCTTGAATATCACAAGAACTATTGCTGGGATGATATCATGAAAAAGGCTATATACCTTGGATACAGAAGTCATCAGACAAGTACCTGCGGGCTTCATGTTCATGTAAACAGAAACTGTTTCGGAGAAAATCGTGATACACAAGACGAAGTTATCAGTCGTATACTGTACTTCATTGAACATCACTGGAATGAGATGCTGAAATTCAGTCGCCGTACAGAATACAGTATGAACCGTTGGGCCGCTCGATATGGTTTTGAGAAGACAGGTCGTGAGATACTGGACAAGGCTAAAAAAGGTAATAACGGCAGATATGCTGCTGTAAACCTTATGAACTACGCAACAATAGAATTCCGCCTTTTCAGAGGCACTTTGAAGCATAATACGCTTATTGCTGTATTGGAACTGGTTGATGCTATATGTGATATTGCTATTACTCATACAGACGAAGGCTTGTCAAATATGTCATGGAGTGAATTTGTGGACACAATAAAGCAGCCAGAGCTTATACAATACTTAAAAGAGCGTAAGCTCTACATAAACGATGATATCAATACAGAGGAGGATATTTAAATGAAGCTTACAGATTTGATAAAAACTATACCGGCAGGAAGTCCTGCCGCAGAGATACTGAAGATAGCATTGTTGATAGCAGGAACAGTATTTGTTGATATGATAAGTGATGTAGTAAAGGATAGTTTAAATGCTAAAGAATATACAAAGATTATTGATGTTCTTGATAAGGAGGCAGAATAATTATGTGTGCATTGTTTGGCTGGCTTGATTATAAAGGAATCGTCCCGTATAGGGTATTGAGGAAACTCACTCAGGCACTGGCAAATGCTGCTGAAGAACGAGGTACAGATGCAGCAGGTATCAGCTATGTGAAAGACGGCAAAGTCATTATCTTCAAAAGACCGAAGGTAGCGCATAAGATACACTTCAACGCTCCTGACGGTACAAAGGCAATTATGGGGCATACTCGGCTTGCTACTCAGGGCGATAAGAAGCAGAATTACAACAATCATCCCTTTGCAGGTCATGCTGACAAAGAGTTCGCCTTTGCACATAATGGTGTTTTATGGAATGACAAAGAGCTTCGTAAGGACGGAACTATTCCTAATTCATATATAGATACCGACAGCTACATAGGCGTACAGCTGATAGAGAAACAGGGAAAGTTAGATTTTGACAGCTTACAGTATATGGCTGAGACAGTTGAGGGTAATTTCACATTCACTGTACTTGATCAGTATAACTCCTTATACATTATAAAGGGAAGTAACCCGATGTATCTGTTGCACTTTGAAACAATAGGGCTATATGTCTACGCTTCAACTGAAACGATCATGAAGAAAGCTTTGAAGCAACTGGGCTTACATAAGTTCGAGAGTAAACGTGTAGATACTGAGGAAGGAGATATTCTTCGTATCGACAGGAACGGTAAGATCACAAGAACACAGTTTGAGCCTAAAATTTACCGTTCAAAATATGTGAGCTGGTATGATTATGATGATTCTCCTTATTACAACATGCATGAGGAAATCTTACTTGCATATTGCGGCTGCTATGGTGTAGATAGCTCCGATGTAGAGCTTCTTCTTGAATATGGATATACCTGTGATGAAATCGAAGAGATGCTCGCTGACCATGAACTGCTCAATGAAGCACTCAGAGATGTGAAGTATATGTGTGGTGAAGATATCTACGAAAACTGCTATGGAGGTGCCTTCTGATGGGCAAGATAGGATATATCCGCGTATCGACTGAGCATCAGGAGACCGCTCGACAGGAAGCTATCATGCAGCAGTATCAGGTAGAGCGGATATTTGCAGAGAAAATGTCTGGTAAGAACGCCAATCGTCCGGAGCTGAAGGCTATGCTGGAATATGTCCGTGATGGTGATACCCTGTACATAGAGAGCATAAGCAGGCTCGGAAGATCTACAAGAGACCTGCTCAATATTATAGACATTCTCCAAAGGAAAGGCGTTACCCTTGTCAGCAGCAAGGAAAATATAGATACCAACACTCCGCAGGGACGTTTCGTTCTCTCTATATTTGCAGCATTATCTGAGCTTGAACGTGAGCAGACCTTGCAGCGTCAGCGTGAGGGTATTGCTATCGCCAAGTCTCAGGGTAAGTATAAAGGGAGGCAGCCAATCAGTATCGACTGGGTAAAGTTCGGGCAGCTGTATGAACAATGGCAGTCTGGGAATATTACGGCAGTATGGTTTCAGAAAGAGATGGGGCTGCAGGCTAATACTTTCTATCGTCGCCTCAAAGAATATAAGGGGAAGCATACATAAATAAGAAAGAGCCGGCAATGCCGGCTCTGTTTCTTTCAATAGGGTGTTATTTTTATTTGCAATACTTCAAAAGCTCATAAACGACATATGTGACACAGGTTTTCGCTATGTCAATTGACTACGGGCTAATGACATTCAGATTTTCTTATTCTTTAAAGCTTGTCTATAACTTTAGATAGATGAATATAAGCAGTATCGAATCTTGATCTAATTAGCGAAAAATAATTAAGAACATATATATCTATACTTTTTATCTTATTTTTATAGCTGATGATGTCCTTGGCAATTGATATAATTCTGTCCAAGTTTGCATTAATATGCTTTTTAGGCTTAAGTAATTCAACCATATCGTTACATTGTTCTTCTAATTGATGATAGATTTCGATAAAATGCTTATTTAATGAATCTATATCATATTGCAGTTTATCCTTCAACAGTTCATTTTGTTCAGAATTATTAAGATTTAAAAGCTTTTGTTGCTTATCACATATATTTTTAATTTGGTATTCTAAATTTAATAAAGAATTATTATTCAATTTACATAGATTAACCAAAGCTTTTTTCTCAAGCTCTGTAAATGTATAAGACAGTTCTATACTATTACTTCCTGTTTTAGTGGTATCTGTTGACGTTTTGGTTTTTCTCCTCTTTTTAGATGCCGCTCTTTTAATTAAAGAAGAATAATATTCAGCAATCGCTTCTGAAATTTCATCAAAATCATCAGTGTCTTCAGCTATATTAAGACTATGAGCAAATTTCATTATCTTTAATTCATCATAATCCTGCAACTCTTCACAGTAGCGTTCTCGGAATTCTTCATCGAACTCAGTTTCGAGATTGGAAATTAAGTTGCTAAGATCATTCGCTCCTTCATAATATTTTAGGAGTCCACTACCTTTATTATCTTCAATATGACGCTTCCCTATATTATCAGTATAAGTTGGGTACTTAGTGTTTATATAATCTTTATCAAGATCGGTCAGCCCCATTTTAAGCAAATCTTTTGTTAAAATGGTTTTATAAGTTTTATTGCCATCAATTACTTCACGGAACGCTTGAGCATACTTTGAAAACTCTGTTTCTGTTTTGGCCATATCATACACCTCCCCACGAAACAAGACAAGATTCAACTTGAAAATCCCGTCCTGTCCTATTGTTGAATTTATAATAATCATAGCATATAAAATTGCGTTTGGCAATAGTCTAAAAGCAAAAAAAATATGCTGAGGGGTTTGGATGCGGTAATGACAGAATCTTATTTCCGAATAAGCGTCAAGATGGGGCATTTTGAGCTTTGGGAGAAAAGAAATTCAGTTTGCACCGCATTACAGGGCAAACTAAAATATTTTCTTAAGGAGATGGTCTGATGGATAAAAATGAAATATCATCACTATACCAAGACGAAAGTACAGAGAATACTGCATGTTCTGATGTAATTCGTCAAACGAATAACACAATAAAACAAATGTCATATTTTATAAAGCTAAAAGAATCATTAGGTATGTCAAAAATAATATTTGATATAGGTTCAAACGAAATATCAGCAAAATTCCGTAGCATTGATGAATTGTTAAAAAATCCTGATTTATTGACTCATTTAAGTCAGGAGATTTATGTTAGCGATAATAATGAACTGACTTGGTTTAAAGTTACACTCAGGAACGGAAAGATTATGAATATAACATTTGTGTTAACTTTGAAAATTAATTGGATTGATATCTATAACAAGAATTTTAATAAATTTGACGTGATACATATAGGATATTCTCCTGACGCAATTAATACAGTTATAGCATTCACTGTTGTTCCATATAACTCTTTTTCACCAGAAAAGATTAAAAAATACTTTCCGCAACTAATAGGAAAGCTTAATAATCAAAATAAAGATATTGGCAAAATAATTTGCTATATATTGACAAAACATATTAACTCTTGTTCAAATGATAATCTCAAATATATTGGGGAAAAACAAGGGTTTGTAAAATGTATTGATGGAAAAACAAGATTTTGTTCTTCAAATATGTTTCGTGATGAAGTTGCACAGTATGTGAATAAGAGCTTGATTAGTAGAAAACGTCCAATATGTTACGAAAATCTTAATAAAGATATTACGCCAAAACTCAAGCCTCTTTTCGAAGAGCAGAAGCAATTTCAATTACTTCTATTATATAGAATTGCAAGTTGGTTTCAATCTTTCTTTGCCAAATTAGACATATATTCAGATAATATCTTTATTGTTAAACCAACATCAAAAATATCAGCGACTCTCTTGGTTGCAATTCTAAAGAATACTAGCTATGATTCATTGGACGCACCTTCAATTGGCCCTAACGTCACTCCATTAAAATTAGATTTGGAAAATGTTAACGATGGTATGGTTGTTTCGATTGATGTATATGCTGGAGATCAAGTAAAAAATGCATCTAAGGGATACGACTTAATGATCAACGATGCTGCTGGAGCTAAGAACAATAGCAATTGTGTATATCATATCTCGACGCTCATTTCCAGATATGCAGATATGTATTTCTCGAAAGAACAATGTTGTGTTCTTCAGTTTAAAGATATAGCGATTAATTATACACCTAATAATTTTAAGGATGCTCTTCAGAACTTGGATGCAAGTATAGTTATGCGTGTTGAAAGAGAATGTGAAAATGGCCGATTCATAGAAGTATTCAATAATTTTGTTAAGGAGACTAAAAGTCATATTTTATGTACATTGCCACGGTCAAAGTATTTTACTTATATCATGCTTTTGACAGCATTTCGAATGTATAACGAATGGTTCACGCCATTGTTCTCGCAAGATATCGAACAGTATATCGGAGAATGGCTTTGCTCTCAGGAGCAGGACAGTCAGTCTATGTACGATGCGATATGTTCAGAGTATGGCAAAATTCTCAATCACAAAATTGCTGACGGCTACTTCCGTTTAGTAGCAAAAGAAGAAGTTACTCCATATGACAAAGGCACTCACACCGTTGTCATCGACAAGAGCGAACGTCGCATCTACGTTGAAACGGCCGATAGCTTTACTATCGCTCAGAACGAGATGTCTTCTGTGGCTGATACCGACAACCTGACGTCTGCTCTTTACAGCTGTGGATATCTTCCGCACAATGCAAAGCGTGAGAAAAGTGTCCGGATTGCGGCGATAACCTCCGATGGAGTTCCGTATCCGCTGTACGTTCACGCTATCAAATACACCTTGCTTACGCAGGAGAATCGTCAGCGCTTTGAGCTCATTGACAAAGATACGTTTCTTTTCAAGTACGATGAGATACCCGAAGGCTTACTTCCGCTGGTCAAGACTATCGACGGAAGGTTCGCAGGAAAGATGCTTCGTTACGAAGCTGAAGAAAGCAATATCTATTTTGGTACAGGCAGAACTGGTTCTGGCAAATCATGGGCTATAGCTCAGATAATCGTAATGTTGTTTATGTTGGAACAACATGTTATGGTGTTTGATGTCAGCGGTAGCTACACGAAGGAAAAGCTTCTGAATATGCTTCCCACTGAGGTGGTTGAAAAGCTCTTTAAGTTTATCAACATCAGTTCAGGTAAGGATCCAGTACCTGTTGATCTCGGCTCGTTGAGAGGCTGTGAGACTCTTCCTGACAAGAAAAGGGCTATCTATAGCGTTCTTAGAGCAGCTACTGGTCCCATTGACAAGAGTACATCACGCAAGCTGAAAGGTTTTCTATCAGAATATCTCAAGGACAAAAGTTACTCAGTCTCTCTTAGTAATCTCTGCTTTGAATTGAAAAAAATCCGAATTTCGGAACTGAAGTTGCTGATTGTGTTCGCTCTGTCTTCACTGATATCGGAGAGATAGGATACGAGCAGAAGACCTGGAATAATCTGTTCTCACAGGAACGCAAAATCATCGTTATCAACCTTGAAAATGAGGTTGGTGACACCAATCATCAGCTACTCGATATACTGGTAGGCAGTCTTTTCAACTGGCAGATGAGCAACGACACAGGATTTCTTTCTATCGTGATAGATGAACTCATCGACCAGGACTTCAGCACAGGCTCACCGCTTCAGACGATCGTAAAACAGGGACGTAAGTTCCACACCGCTCTGATAGGAGCTACGCAGGATTATTTTAACCAAGGCAGCTCACATCTTGACGTTATGAAGCAGGCGAATATAAAAAGCTTCTGTCGTCCCGGTAAGTCTGAGGATCACGTTGCTCAGAAACTGGGGTATCGTGATGCTATAGACGCTGGCTTCAATAAGTTCAAGGCTGGTGACACTATACTTGAACTCGACGCATATAACAAGGAGACAGGTGAGAATGAAGCTCTTACGCTGAAAGGTCGCGTTGTCAACTTCGTCGAGACTCCTCTCTATGAGAAATTCAGGGATATTTATGGATATTTTTAATAGTGGCGGCGCCCATTTAGGGCGCGTAGCTTAATAAAATAATTATATATGATTGGCACGGATGTGTCAATAGAAAGAATTGTGGTATATTTACAGTTAATTAGAATCATAATTTAGGTGAAGGAGGGGTAACCATGAAAAAATCAGAATCACCGGAGCTGGTGATGAAAAAACAAACACTTACTGCGTGGGCACATATATTGTATAAAAACGGCTGGATCGACCATACCCGACTGGGGAAAATGATCGAGCTGATCGAGCACCTTGACCGTGGCAAGGGTAATATGCAGTAAGATCTACATTATTTGCCTGTCGCAGTTTTTAGCGGCAGGCATTTTTTTCACTTGACAATTAATTTTGGTATGATATAATAATTGTGATGATACCATACCTAAAAAGGAGGAGTATCGATGGATATTTATAGTATCGCTAATCAGATGAAGGCTGAACGCAAGACCATTTTTGATGTTCCAATGCATGTAACGTTCTATGCTCGTGTCTCTACCACAAAGGAAGAGCAGGAAAACTCCGTAGAGAATCAGATCGTGTTTTTTACGGATATGATCAAGAATAATCCGAACTGGGAGTACGTTGAAGGCTATGTCGACCGAATACGCGGTGAAGCAGCAGAGAACCGTACTAATTTCATGCGTATGGTCGAGGACGGTAAGGCAGGTAAGTTTGATTTGATCCTAACGAAGGAAGTAAGCCGTTTTGCGAGAAATACTATCGACAGTCTGACATATACCCGTGATCTGCTCAGAGCAGGTGTTGGCGTTTTCTTCCAGAATGATAACATCTGCACAATAGATACGGACAGTGAGCTTCGCCTGACTATTATGTCGAGCATTGCTGCTGATGAAGTACGTAAGCTCTCCGAGCGTGTGCGCTGGGGACACAAACGCGCTATTGAAAGCGGTAATGTCATGGGAAACAGCCGTATCTTCGGGTATGATAAGCAGGATTGCAGACTTGTTATAAACGAAGCTGAAGCCGATATGGTAAAGCTTATATATGAGCTTTATTCAACAGGAGACTACAGTTCCCGAAAAATCGAGAACATACTCTGGGAAAAGGGCTACCGAAACAGGAACGGATTGCGGATACATCATAACACTATCAATGGTATTATACAGAATCCCAAGTATAAAGGTTATTATTGCGGCAATAAGGTCAAAATAGTCGATTACCGCACCCGTGAACAGCGTTTTCTGCCAGAGAAAGAATGGGTGCTGTATAAGGACGAAACAGGAGAGGTCGTTCCTGCAATAGTAAGCGAGGAGATATGGGAAAAGGCGAATGCAATCTTCCATGAACGCAGCACGGCTATCAAGTCGAGAGGCCGTTCATTCAAGGACAGGAGTGTATTTACTGGGGTATTATGGTGCAAAGCACATGATAAGCCGTATTGGCGCACCAGCTATTCCAACAGTGTATCGCAAGGCTCGCCCATATATCAGTGGATTTGCAGTGAAAAAAAGCGCTTTGGAGCTAAGAGCTGTGCTTCATTTTCTATTATGGAGGAAGACCTATATAAAATGCTGTCAGAGCATTTTCAGGCAATTGCTGGCAATATTGATGAATATGTCACGGATTTTATGCGGATATACCGTGAAAGTGGACGCGATACAGGTTTACAACGCCAGATAAATGATCTGACGTCACGCCTTACAAAAGAAAAAGCCAAGCGTGAAAAACTGCTTGACCTGTATACGGATAATATTATTTCGCGAGATGAATTCCGTGAGCGTAATGACAGTGTCAATGTTCTTATCTCACAGCTTGAAGAGGATGTACATGCGTTGGAACTCAAGGCGCAGGAAAAAGATGATTACGCAAAGGAAATGGAAAAGATAGAGAATTATTTCCGCACAATGTATACCCCAGGGCATCAGATGTCACATGATGAAGTCGATGAGATGACAAAGGCGATCATAGATAGGATAGATGTTGTTCCGATAAACAGAGAATCAATGAAGCTTGAAGTTAAGCTGAAAACCAATATAGCTGCGGAGATATCCTATATCAGAAACGATGGACGCTGTGTTCGGCGTTCTGGACATATCAGCAAGAAGATGATCGACTCTTACAAGATGCAGTAACTTCTTAACGAACTGCCAATAGAGCTATTTATGGTTGTGTATTGAGTAGAGATAAAAAAATATCTTCTCTGAACCGAATAGTCAAGGATAAGCTGCTTACTGGATGTAAGCAGCTTGTTTTGTGTTAGCTGTTGGAGAGAAATGACCATATATCAACGAAATATAAAATTATCAACACAAGAATAAAAAACTATTGACAAACAGCAATGGTATATGATATAATAATACATATATATGTTAACATTATATATCACAAAAATTATCACTACAAAACAAAATGGAGGTCATAACATGAAAAGAAAAATTGCATCTATCATGGCAGCAGCACTTATTGCAACACCTGTTTTATCAGCAAACCTGACAACAGCTAATGCTGCATATACGCCTTATTCAATTACAAGCGTAAGCAATACTGTCAACTTAGCAAAATATGATGACGGTCTTTTGATAGATCACGTTGTATATTACCCAAAGGATATGACTACATCTAACAAGAAGTATCCTGTAGTTGTATGGGGAAACGGTACATTTGCTGATTGGGACAATTATCAGGAGCTTCTCAGCCAGATCGCAGCAGGAGGATATATCGTTGTAGCAAATACTGATAGCTTCTGCGGAACTGGTATAACAGAGTCTGCATCAGTTAACTTTATTATCAATGAAGGCAAAGATAAGAAGAGCCTTTTCTACAATAAGGTAGATGCAGAGCACGTTGGAGCAGGTGGACATTCTCAGGGCGGAATGAGCGCAGTTAATTCTTCAAGACTCAATTCAAAGATAGACTGTGTATTTGATGTACAGGGTTGTCAGACTAAGTCTGAAGCAAGCAAGCTTAAAGTTCCGACTTTCTTTATAACAGCTACACAGGATATTATCGTATCATCTACATGGGTCAAGAATTCTTACAATGCCTGCAATGCACCTGCTGTATATGCAAGTGTAAAGAACGGTAAGCATTTAGACCCGTGCGATAATCATGCACCTGCAATTTTCGCTGAATATGCTGTTAAGTGGTTTGACGCATTCCTTAAGAACGACAGCAGTGCAAAGGCTGCTTTCCTTAATGGCGGAAAGCTCTCAAAGGACAGCAGATGGGTCAACTATGCTTCAAAGAATTTTTAAGATATAAAACTATCTTATAAAATATCCGGCTCCCGTGCGATCTGATGCACGGGAGCCGTTTTTTATGATATGAACATTTCAGCTTTTGCTTGATCTCTGCACATTATTTGCTCATAAAATATGCGATAGCAGCACATACTGTAAGTGCGGCAACAGCTGAAATTATGCCATACATGAACTTCATGGCAGTCCTGTTGGCTTTTTTCAGGCGGTCGGCAGATATCTCGTCAAGAGGTTTGCCCTCCATGAAGGCACTGATCTCCTTGTAGGTCTGGATATTGTTTTCCTTTTTCATTTTCTCGACCTTGATCGCCGTAATTATGGCAACTGCGGCGATAGCTCCCCATATTGCTCCGCCTATCCAGCCAAGATACTTTACCAGCGGAAGAGGTGATACCACCATTAGTATGTACATACCGGTAAGAATCCATGCCAGTGAATTGAATTTTTTTACATCGTTCTTGTTGATCTCGTTTTTCATAGCTTCAACATCTCCTTTTACTAATTCATCAAGAGATATATTGAAAAGCTTTCCGAGAATGAGGAGACTGTGGATATCGGGATAGCTCTTGTCGTTTTCCCAGTTTGAAATAGTCTGGCGGCTGACGTAGGCTTTTTCGGCAAGCTGTTCCTGCGACCATTTTAATCTGCCTCTGTGTTTTTTGATCTGATTTCCGATCTCCATTTTTTTCCTCCTTCGGAGCTTTTTCTCCTGACTGACACCAGTATATCAGTTCACTGAGAAAAATGCTACCAAGCTGTTTTTACAAGTGCTGAAAAATTGAAAAAAGACGTTTACAAATGCATGAAAAACCATGTAAAAGCTCTTTGACATGGCGTAATACAGGCAAATAACGGCAATCAAAAAAGACGGAGCAAAAGCCCTGTCTTTTCTGAAAAAATATTATTTGTTCTTTCTCCTTACGACTACAGCCACAAGCTCAGGACCGATATTTGCTGATACGACGGCTCCGATATTGCCGAACATCTCAGCCTTTCTTCCTGTCTTTTTTGCAATCTCCTTCTCGACTTCCTTTGCAAGAGTATCGTCCTTACCGTGTATCATTATGTAAGGAGTCTGAGGAGTCATATTCTTCTCTACTATCTCTGCAAGTTTGGGAACGATATTCTTTTCTCCTCTTATCTTGTCAACGGTAGTTGTCGTGCCATCGGCAAACAGTATGACCGGCTTTAATCCGAGAAGCTCTCCCGCAAAAGCCTTTGCAGCAGAGATACGTCCGGATTTCTTAGCGTATTTAAGAGTGTACGGAACTGCATATACGCCGCTTACGTTGAACCAGTCCTCAAGGTAAGCGATTATTTCCTCTGCCTCTGCGCCGCGGCGAATCTTCTTTGCAGCTTCCATTACGGGATAACCGTAGTAAAGAGTATAGCACTTTGAGTCGATATTGAAGATGCGGAGCTTATCCTGTGCTTCGGGATTGTTCTCGAAGAAATCGTTTTTGCCGATAATGGAGTTATTGTAAGTGCCTGAGCCCTGTGAGTTTATGGAAACACTGATTATATCGGTGTAGCCCTGCTCATAAAGCTCCTTGTAGTTCTCTTCAAAGGTCATAGGAGATATCTGCGAGTGCTTTGGTATCTCATCTGTCTTTTCAAAAAGCTCGTATACCTCCTTTGTTGACTTATCAAATATCTCCCTGAAGCTTTCTCCTCCAATTGTAAGAGTGAAGGGAATTACCTTTATCCCAAGTTCATCAATTATCTCCTTGGGGAGGTCACAGCAGGAATCGGTAAGTAATGCGATCTTTGACATTTTTGTATCTCCTTTTACCATTGGTATTTTGTCAGTTTTCCCTCGCGGGAAAGGTCGGGATAATCCCATTGCCTCAGCACTTCATAAACGGCGATCGCCACGGAATTTGAGAGGTTGAGGCTGCGCAGTTCATTGCGCATAGGTATTCTTACACAGCTGTCGGGATTTTCATGGAGGAGCTCTTCGGGAAGCCCCTTGTCCTCTCTTCCGAAAACAAGATAGGCGTTGTCGGGATATTCCGCTTCGCTGTGGACATGGAGTCCCTTTGTAGTGAAGTAGAAGAAGTGACCGCCTTTGTTTTTTTCAAAGAAATCATCCAAGCTGTCGTAATATGTTATATCAAGCTTGTCCCAGTAGTCCAGCCCTGCACGTTTCAGATGCTTGTCGCTTACCTCGAAGCCCAGTGGGCGGACAAGGTGGAGCTTTGCTCCCGTAACGGCGCAGGTACGGGAGATATTTCCCGTATTCTGCGGTATCTGCGGTTCTACAAGAACGATATTGAGGTTTTGCATAGGTCTCCTTTGAATAATATCTTAATTAGTATAAAGTGCCTTTATACAGAAGTTGTTCGGCGTAAAGTCGATGCCGAGAGCTCCCCTGATATCGCCGTCGTGCATATCCTTTATGTTCCTGATATAATCGTAGGTGTGATCTACAGCGGGAATGTTTTCTGCGTCCTCGGGGATATCAACAGGGTAGAAGATAGAAGCCTTGTTTTTCCAGTCACCAAGGAAGATGAATGACTGTCTGCTGTCGGATACTGTCCTGTAATCCGATCTTTCGGATTCTATGGTATCGCCTTCAACGGGAGCACCCTTTGTATAGGTGATTATTACAGCATAATCTCCTACACTTACAGGAGTATCAAGGTCGATCGTCTGATAGCCGTGGAAGCTTAGAGTTGCGTCTTGAGTATAGAGCAGGTTCTTGAAGGTTGCATCATATATCTCTATCTTTATGTCCTGTTCTTCGTTGAAATCATTGTATGTGCCGATTGCGGCAAGAGTTCCGCTCTGGTGGAAAACATTCATAACAGTGGTCTCTTCGCCTCTGCTTATGTATCTGTCCTGTTCGTTTCCGGCGTCATAGCTGAGGACAGCCGAATACTTATCTGTAGCTGTAAAGCTCACAACATCGTTAATAGGAGTATCATAGGATATGTAGTAGTATGACCCGAGTACGCCCTCTGTACTGTTATAAGTTATCCATGCACCGTTCTGCGAGGCTTCCTCATTGAAGTAATTCTTAGGGAAATTGTCGTCCCAGCCGATAATGGTCACAGCGTGGTCGACTCTTGTGTTTTTCGTATCATTCATGGTATAGTAATCGCCGTACCAGTCCTTTTTATTGTCATCATCGGGAACAGTAGCATAGACTCCGCCTCTGTTCTGCACCGCGTTTTTTATGGCGTCCCTGTTGTCGTTTGCAAGGATAAGTGCGCTGTCAAGGGTGATGCCGTTTATGCCGTTGGACATAGTTTCGGTGACCATCCATGCCCGGCCGCCCATATACTTGTTGGAGGTCTCTACCTTCTTGATGAATCCCTCTGCCTTGTCGGTATTCCATACAGTATCAATTATAGAAAAGGGCTCAATGGTAATACTGTTGCCTGTTTTACGAAAATAGCTTGTCTCCATGGAAGCAGCGGCAGCATATGCCCAGCAGGTCTCAGCGTCCTGAGTTTTTCTTTTGAACTCGGGTTCTTCATTAAGAAGATTGAAATAGCCCTCTTCTCCGTGTACATAATTATAAGTGAATACATCGGGATTTTTAGGCTTTGTATTGGCTTCAGGTTCGGCAGTCGTTGTCTCTGTGGTCTCTTCTGTTGATGTTGTCGTTGTTGTCGGCTGAGTATTTGTCTGACTGCTTTGTCTGAACGAGCAGCTGTACATTGTTAAAAGACCTGTTGTCAGGACCAAAGTGATAAGTAATTTTTTCATATGGGCCTCCTTTTTGAAAATAGAATAGTTTACTCGATTTTTCAGATAATACTATTGTCCGCTGTGCGGATAATAAAAATACGGAGTTTGATGAAATGAACATTATGTCACTTGCCAAGGGTGCTGCTGCGGGAGCTGTAGTAGGCTTTGCCTGTTATGCGCTGTCCAATGCACGCCCTATGAAGAAAATGAGCATAAAGCGTGATGCGGGGAAAACTCTTAAAGCCGCAGGCAATCTGCTTGAGGATATAAAATCCGTTATTATGTAGCTTCGCCTGAATTTCTCCTGAATCCGAGGTAGCTTTCGAGGATAAGAACTGCTGCGACTGCGTCAACGACAGCCTTGCGCTTTTTGCCGCGCGTATTCGTGACATTAAGGGCATTGTGCGCTGATACGGTAGTGCAGCGTTCGTCCCAGAGCTTGACGGGACAGCCGGTGAGCTTTTCCAGCTCCTCGGCGAAAAGCTTGCATTTTTCTGCTCTTTCGCCGACTGTTCCGTTCATATTCATAGGATATCCGACGACTATCTGTTCGGCACGCTGCTCCTTAGCGAGAGCGGCAGTCTTTTCTATACATTTTGTGAAGTCCTTTTCGGCAATTACAGTCACGGGAGAAGCTATCATTTCGCTTTTTCCGCATACTGCGATACCCGTTCTTGCATCGCCGAAATCCACTGACATTATAATCATTTTATTTTTCCTTTAAATCATAGTTTTACGGAAAAGTTGAGAGTTGAAAGTTATGGAGCAGCCATTGGCGGCATCCCTTACAAGACTTAAGTCCACGGTTTAACTGTACCAATTATATCCTTTACTGACGAGATGCCCTTGCTGTCCAGCCATTCATTCATCTCTTCCACTATCTTTACGGGAGCATATGGGTCTGTGAATATAGCTGCGCCAACCTGTACTGCGGAAGCTCCTGCCATCATAAGCTCGATAGCGTCACGTCCCGAGGATACGCCGCCCATACCGATAACAGGTATCTTTACGGCGTTTGCTACCTGCCATACCATTCGTACAGCGATAGGGAATACGGCAGGACCGCTCATACCGCCCACATTATTATGGAGTATTGGTCTGCCTGTGTTTATATCTATCCTCATGCCGAGGAGAGTATTTATAAGTGATACCGCATCGGCACCTGCTGCTTCAACAGATCTTGCGATATCGGCAATGCTGGTAACATTCGGTGAGAGCTTTACTACAAGAGGCTTCTTTGTAGCCGCACGGACCTTCTTAGTAACCTCTGCTGCCATTTCGCAGCTTGTACCAAAGGCTGCACCGCCCTGCTTTACGTTAGGACAGGAGATGTTCAGCTCTATCATGTGGACATCGGTATCCTCCAGCTTTGCGGCTACCTCTGCGCACTCATCGGGAGTTGAGCCTGCGATATTGGCAAGGACTACAAGATCCTTTGTGAGCAGATATGGGAGCTCGGTGTCGATAAAGTGGTCGATGCCGGGGTTCTGGAGTCCTACGGAATTGAGCATACCCGATGGAGTTTCTGCAATTCTCGGAGCGATATTGCCTGTGCGGAGGTGGAGGGTAGTACCCTTTGTTGCGATGCCGCCAAGCTTGTTCAGCGGGAAGAGCTCCTCATACTCTCTGCCGTAGCCGAATACGCCCGAGGCAGGGATTATTGGATTTTTGAAGTCTACGCCGCAGACTTTTACTGAAAGGTCAGCCATTACCAGAGCACCTCCTCTGCATTGAATACAGGACCGTCCTTGCAGACATGAGCAAAGTATTCCTCGTCGTTTCTTACTGTGCGGCAGGCACAGCCGAGACAGGCACCTATACCGCAAGCCATACGCTCTTCAAGGGATATCTGGCAGAATATGCCGTTTTCCTTGCATATAGCGGATACACCCTTTAGCATGGGCATAGGTCCGCAGGCGTAAACTGCGTCTATACCGCCTTTTTCTGCAAGCTCCTTCAGAGGCTGTGTTACAAAGCCGTGGATACCTGCCGAACCGTCATCGGTGCAGAGGATAGCTTCTGCGCCTGTTTGGCGGAAGTCGTCCTGTAATATAACAGCGGAAGCATTTCTGAAACCGCTTATTGCTATTGCTTTATTGCCGTAGGCTTTTGCAAGAGGGAGCATAGGAGGTGTTCCGATGCCTCCGCCTATAAGCACTACCTTATTATAAGAAGGGTCAACAGTGAAACCGTGTCCGAGCGGAGCGAGCATATCAATGAGATCGCCCTTGTTGAGCCTTGCTATCTCGGCAGTTCCTTCACCTCTTATTTCAAATACGATACGCAGAGTACCCTTTTCCTTGTCGATACCGCATATTGAAATAGGTCTGCGGAGAGTATAGCCCCTTGCCCTGATGTGGACGAACTGTCCCGGACAGGCAGCCGCCGCCACCTCGGGACATGAGATGGTAAAGCTGTATATCTCACGGGCAATTGCGGTTTTGTCAGCAATTATGTACTGACCCTGAGTATATTTCATATTGACCTCCTCGATCTTAGTAATTAGTGATTAGTGAGTAGTAAGTAGTGTATGGGCGACGTTCCGTCGCCCGTTTTTCAAAATAATTAGTTTTTAAGCAGTTAAAGTGGGTGTGTTCCTTACTGATTGCTAATTACTATTCACTAATCACTAAAACCAAATTATGCTTTGCTAAATTTGGTTTTATCCTATTATACCATATTTTTTTAAACAAATCAACGTTCACGGAAAAAGATTTATCGTTTTTGGGTGAATATGATGTAAAAAAGTAAGGGCTCAGTTTGTACATATATTATAATGAAAGAAAAAATAACAGCTTTATCAGTACGTTAATTTGCTGTGAAAAAACGTGAAAAATAATGAAAAACAATGAAATGCAATGATAAATTACAAAAAAATCTGAAAAACGGTCTGAAACGTCCTGAGATAATATTTGCGGTTCATATGAACTTGTGGTATAATCATATCATCATCAGAGAGGAGATAAAGACTATGAACAGACTTATTCCCGGAACTTCAATGAAATTCTCAGAGCAGGCTCGTGACTCGGCTTTTTCCGTGATCTCACCTGTTCTTGAAGCTACAGGCGGACTTACACTTTCTCAGCTGTCAAAGCTCACAGGGCTTGAAGGCACTACTATCCAGAACTGGATAAAGCGCGGCTGGGTATCCGCTACAAAGGGTAAAAAGTATTCGGAAAAGCAGATAATCCGCATACTTCTTATAAATATGCTCCGAAAGGCTATGAAGCTTGAGGAGATCGCAAATCTTATGCGTTATATCAATGGTGATGTTGAGGATACCTCAGATGATATCATAGAGGACATTCTCCTCTATAATATCCTTTGCAGGATAATCTTTACAGCAGAGGACGAGGGTGCATTCGATACCGAGCACATAAAGACTCTGGTGTCACGCGAGTTAGCGGATTATTCCAAGGAAGTCAAGGACATTGACAAGCTCCGAAAAGCCATGTATGTCATGGTTATGGGGTACAGGAGCGGCTGCCTGAGGACTGAGATGGAAAAGGGGCTTGAGATCATTCTGGAAGAAATGCAATGATCGCAAAAACATGATATCGGATATTAGGGAGGTTTAAGAAATGAATGTTGTAACTGCATTACTAATGAGTAAAAAGAAGATAATCAAGCTTTTTGAAGTATCAAAGGCTTATTCAGCAGACAGTGCAAAGTCTTTCGATGAAATGGGTATTTATAATCCCGAGGCTACCTTTGAGCTGCTTTATGACAATGTCATTTCGGCAACAGAGGACGGAAAGTATTATCTTAATAAGGGGTAAAAAGCTTAATGTTGGGGTGAACATTCGGTTTTAATAAGGGGAAAAATAATAAAATACACTATTAGATGTACATTAAAGGAGAAGTATTATGCCAATCAATGTAAGGGAGATCAACAATGCTCCGAGAAAACCAAGTTTCAAGGGTGTGAAGTGGGCTGTTATAGGACTTGCCGCAATTCTTGTGGCTGCAAATTCCTTTACCATAGTGCCCGCAGGTAATACAGGTGTAGTTCTTACACTTGGCGAGGTATCATTAATTCCGCTTTCAGAGGGCTTCCACATCAAGGCTCCGTTTATTCAGACGGTGGAGAAGATGTCCAACAAGATACAGGTGTTTGAAGCAAAGGCTACAGCGGTATCACGTGACTTACAGACTGTAAACAGCGATATTGCCGTAAACTACAGACTGATCTCTGATAAATCGCCGGATATGTACAAAAATGTAGGCCTTGAATACAGCGCTATACTCGTTTCTCCTGTTGTCCAAGAGTGCATGAAGTCAGCGACCGCAAAGTACAACGCAGAACAGCTCATCACAGAGCGTGAGGCAGTAAGTACCGAGGTCAAGACAGCACTTGATGAAAAGCTCAATGCCTATGGTATATATATCGAGAAATTCAATATTGTAAACTTTGATTTTACAGAGGAGTTCAATAACGCTATCGAAGCAAAGCAGGTAGCAGAGCAGAACCTCCTCAAGACAAAGACGGAGCAGGAGCAGGCTAAGGTAGTTGCAAAGACCGAGGCTGAGAAGAAGGTCATCGCAGCAAATGCAGAGGCAGAGGCAATTCTTGCTCAGGCACAGGCTCAGGCAGATGCGAACAAGCTTCTTGAAGAGTCGCTTTCCAGCAAGGTAATAGCTTATGAGCAGATCCAGAAATGGGACGGCGTAATGCCTAAGGTAACAGGCAAGGATGGCGGACTTCTTATAGATGTGGATATCAACGATGCAGTATCAAATAACGCTGCACAGCCACAGAACTGAAATGAATAAACTTTCGGGGGGGAACAAAGCTGTTCTCGGAACAGTATAAAGATCTCCGGCCTCCGCCAAAGGGGACGGGGGAGGAGATCAACTCATCTACCAAGATAGGGATAGAAGCTCGGGGAAAACAGAGAGCTTCACGTACATAAAAAATGCGGCAAGTCTTTGGGGAGACAGCTGCAAGTTGGGGTAAACATTATTTCGTATATAGTTCTTATGATGACTAAAGCTTATGTAGGGGTACATAAGCTTTTCTTTTTGTGCGATGTAAGAAAGCAGTGAGTAGTAAGGGCGCACAGTGTGCGCCCTTGCTGCAAGTTCAGATGCCAAGTAATTTTTCTGCATTTTTATAGAAGATCAGTTTCTTTTCTTCATTTGTGAGGGGCAGCCGTTCTATCATGGCTATCTCGTTGGCCGGCTCGTCCCAAGGGCAGTCGCTGCCGAAAAGCACTCTGTCCGCCCCCTGCTTACGTATTATGCGCAGTAGCTGCCCGTCCTCGATATATCGTGAGATGACTCCCACATCGAACCATAGGTTATCAAATTTTCCGGCAGTATATCTCTCAATATCGTCCCAGAGCTTCATACCGCCGAGATGCGCAGCAACGATATTCAGTTGCGGAAAGGCTTCAGCTACAGCCGCAAAGCTCTGAGGTGTAGCCCTTATGATATCATCGGAGTACGGATCCCAGCCGCCGTGAAAAACAGCTATGAGTCCAAGCTCGGCTATTTTCTCGTATATCGGGAACATCCTATTCTCATGGGGGCAGAATTTCTGATACTCCGAGTGGAATTTAACACCAAAGAGTCCGAGAGACTTTATACGCTCTACTTCGGAAACTGCGTCCTCTGCATCGGGGTGTACTGTTCCGCAGCAGTAGATACCGCCGCCCATAATATCAGCTGCCCAGTTATTTATGGCAGTCTGCTGTGAGGGCTTTGTTGCCACGGGCAGGAGCATAGCACGGGCTATGCCGTTTTCAGCCATTTTTCTGCGCAGACCGTTTAATGTACCGTCTGTTGCGGGAACTATGCTGCTTGTCTTTGAAAGCTCCGACATAGCGCGTTCTGCAAGAGTATCGGTAAATGCATGGGTATGAAAATCAAAATATCTCATTTGAGCGGTTTACTCCATAACGTGTTCCATAGCGTGATAGAAGATGGTTTTTACGTGGTCATCACAGAGTGAGTAATAGATAGTTTTTCCGTCACGCCTTGAACTTACGAGACGAGCCTGTTTGAGGACTCTGAGCTGATGAGATATGGCAGACTGGGTCATATTCAGCAGTCTTGCGATATCGCAGACGCACATTTCGCTCTGGCATAACACGAATATTATCCTTATCCTTGTTGCATCGCCGAATACCTTCAGAAGCTCCGCAGCCTCATAAAGTATGGCTTCATCGGGCATGACCTTTGATACCTTTTCTACAATCTCATTATGCACTCCGTGAGTGCCGCAGATGTGTTCTTCCATATTTCCTCCTTAGATATGATCGTAGATGAGAATACCTGCGATTACAGAGGCTATACTCAGTAAAAGACCTATAGTACAGGTAGTGCAGGCGAATTTATCGTAAACATATTTCTTGTTTCTTGTGAGAAAAACTGTATGATTTTTGTCGCTTCTGTAGAGCATATTGCGCATAAAGCCTTCCTCGGGGAAGATGTTAGGGTATTCCTTGTCATCGATCGTGTAATAAGCGACCTTGAATGAGCTTCTCGGGCTTTTGTCTATCCTTGAAAATGAAGCAGTGTGCTTTTTAGTGAACAGCAGTCGCACGAAGAATATGGTCAGTATCAGCATTGAGACTGCGAAGGCAAGAGCAATAAGTGCTGCAAAGCCGAATAACAGCCATATCACCTTTACACCCAGAATGACTGCAAGTACCGAAATAACAATGATAACAAGTATGACCTCCATGACCGTGCCCCCTTTACGGTTATGATAATATGCTTGTCCTACCATTATGTGTCAATATAATTATATCACAATTATTATAATAAATCAATAATTTTAGAGACAGTGAGCATCATCGAACTGCGAATGAACTATCTCTCTGAGTTCTTCACCGAGATCTGTGAACTGTTTCAGCTGATAGAGAAGCTCCTCGGCACGGGCGAAGCATTGAGCAGAGGTCTTTCCGCGGAAGTATTTGTTTTCGCTCTTATAGTCAATGAGATAACGTACAGCAAGCTCTCCTGTAAGCCATAATATGCCGTAGTACAGAGAATTCACTTCATCATCGGAGAGTATGCCGTCAAGCCCCTGCGCAAAGCCTGCGGTTATTTCGCGGACTTCATTAAGATCGGTCATGCTGTGTCTGCAAACCGAGCGGACAAGGTCGCCGTAATCAATGGCTGCATAGCCGTACATAGCCGTATCAAGGTCTATTATTGTCATTTTCTCCGAGATTATGATATTATCAGCCTTCGCGTCGCCGTGTATGATGCGCTTTTTCATAGAGCTGTCAAACACCTGTCCCAGCGTGTCACGCAGCTTATCAAGGGTATTCATAACACTTTTGTCAATGCCGTTTTTTGATGCAAGAACAGCAAAATATCTGTCATAATCGTGAAAGCCTTCTATAGCAGGAATGTCGTTCAACTTTCTGCCGTCCATGATACGTATAAATCTGCCGAATGCCCGTCCCGCAGCCGCGGGTTCAGCCGCGGCGTCTTCGGTCGCTGTGATATATTTGTAGATGCGCCATACTTTTTCGTCAGCGACCGCATATATTTTATCGCCTTCGGCGATAAAATGCGGGACGGCAATGTCAGAACAGCCGGCTTCGTCAAAAGCCGCTTCAATACGGCTTATGTTATCCATAACAGCTTCGGGAACGTGGAAAACAGCCATGTTCAGACATTGTAAAATGAATTTTTCGCCGCCGCAGACAGCAAGATATGTGCTGTTTATATGTCCAGCGTTCAGCTCGGTGAGCTCAGATGCTTCTGACAGCCCGAAAAGTATGGGAATATTGCGAATTTCCATAAAGTGTTCCTTCCAATAATTCGGAATTGAAAGGGGCGGATATTATCCGCCCCTAAATTGATCTTGTGTTGTTTTTGCCGCATAATGTGCTGTAAGCGATGTACTATCTGCACTGTCGGAAAGAGTCAGCGCGGCAAGGGTGCAGCGTCACGCTGCTCAGTTCTTGAGACTCTGCATAGGTGCAGGGATACGTCCGCCGCGGTTGATGAACTTTGCAGGCGACTTTTCACGGATAGGCATAACAGGGCCGCTTCCGAGAAGTCCGCCGAATTCAAGGGTATCGCCCTCCTTCTTGCCGATAGCAGGGATAAGACGAACAGCAGTTGTCTTTGAGTTTACCATGCCGATAGCAGCTTCATCTGCGATGATAGCAGAAATAGTTTCCGGAGTAATTTCGCCCGGAACAACTATCATATCAAGTCCTACAGAGCATACAGCTGTCATAGCTTCAAGCTTTTCAAGGCTGAGTACGCCTGCAACAGCTGCATCTATCATGCCTGCGTCTTCGGATACGGGGATAAATGCGCCCGAGAGTCCGCCGACTGTTGAAGAAGCCATTACGCCGCCCTTCTTTACAGCATCGTTGAGCATTGCAAGACAAGCTGTAGTACCGTGAGTACCGCACATTTCCAGACCCATTTCCTCAAGGATATGAGCAACACTGTCGCCGACAGCAGGTGTCGGTGCAAGTGAAAGGTCAACGATACCGAACGGTACGCCGAGGAGCTCGGAAGCTCTTGCGCCTACAAGCTGACCCATACGTGTTATCTTGAATGCAGTTTTTTTGATTATATCAGCAATTTCGTTTATTGAAGCATCGGGGTACTTTGTAAGAGCTGCGCGTACAACTCCGGGACCCGATACGCCTACGTGAATCTCACAGTCAGGCTCGCCTACGCCGTGGAAAGCACCTGCCATGAAAGGATTGTCCTCAACAGCATTGCAGAATACAACAAGTTTTGCAGGTCCTATGCAGTCACGGTCTGCTGTCTTTACAGCAGCCTCCTTGACTATCTGACCCATGAGCTTAACAGCATCCATATTGATACCTGACTTTGTAGAGCCGATATTTACAGACGAGCAGATGTTCTGAGTAACGTCAAGAGCCTCCGGGATAGACTTGATAAGTGCCATATCTCCTGCACTGAAGCCCTTGTGTACAAGTGCGGAATAGCCGCCTATGAAGTTTACTCCGCAGGTATCGGCAGCTCTCTGGAGAGCCTTTGCAAACTTTACGGTATCACCGTTGGGGCAGGCAGCCGCAAGCATAGCAATTGGAGTTACGGAGATACGCTTGTTTACGATCGGGATACCGTACTCTGTCTCTATCTGCTGACCAACAGCAACAAGATTTCCTGCCTTACTTACTATTTTATTATAGACCTTTTCGCAGGCTTTATCAATATCCGTGTCGATACAGTCAAGGAGAGAGATACCCATAGTAATAGTACGGATATCAAGGCACTCGTCCTGTATCATGCGGATAGTTTCAAGTATGTTATATACATTAAGCATTGAGCGGACTTCCTTTCATTAAATGCTGTGCATTGAGTTGAAGATATCCTCGTGCATGGTGTGGATAGAGAGCCCGAGCTCTGTACCGAGGCTGGTCATTCTTTCCACAAGCTCAGAGAAATCGCCCTTGATAGCCGATATATCCACCAGCATTATCATAGCGAACATATCCTGAAGAACGCTCTGTGTTACCTCTATTACGTTAACATTGTACTCAGCGCAGATACCGCTTACCTTGTGGAGAATTCCGACAGTATCCTTACCAATAACAGTTACAACTGCTCTCATAGTTAAAACCTCCGTTTTGTTGTTATTCGGCGTGATGCGAATGATTGATATAATTATAACACACATATTCCGAAAAAGCAACAGCCACGGGAAAATATTTTCAGCGGTCAGGAGTTAGTGTTCGCTGATCACTTTTTTTAAAAAACAGTAGCTTTTTTTACTGCTATGTGTTATAATAATAAAATACATAAAAAAGGAGCTGAGACAATGATACTTACAGACTGCCATACACATACGCAGTTTTCGATGGATTCCGAGGCTGATATCGACCTCTGTATAAAGCGAGCGGCTGAGCTGGGGCTTGCTGCCTACGCCATTACCGATCACTGTGAGTGCAACGGCTGGTACGAAAAGGAGCACTATCCTGAGAATACATGGGAGTTGCTTGACTACTTCAATTACAGGAACGATTTTGAGAACTCGGTATCTGCAGTAACGGCTCTGAAGGAGAAATGGGCAGGAAAGCTCAACCTTATCTGCGGCGTTGAGCTTGGACAGATACTTCACGATACAGATGTTGCTAAAATAGTCAACGCCGACAAGCGTGTGGATTTCATCATAGGCTCGATTCATCAGATAATGGGCGAGCAGGATTTCTACTTTATCGAATACGATAAAATGACTATGGACGAGATATATGACCTGCTGGAGCGTTACTTCAAGGAGGCTTACGAGCTCAGCAGAACAGACCTTTTCGACGTTTTCGGCCATATCACCTACTGTCTGCGCTACATGAAGCAGAGAAACGGCATAAACGCCGATATAAGCAGGTTTGATGATATAATAGCGGAGATATTCCGCAATCTTGCGCAAAACGGCAGAGGCATAGAGATAAATACCTCGGGACTGCGGCAGGGTTTCGGCGACTGCTTCCCGAACCTTAAATACACGAAAATGTACCGCGATATGGGCGGCGAGATAATCACAGTCGGCTCTGACTCACATACAGTCGAGGATATAGCCGCAAACTGTGCTGACGGTATAGAGCTTGCACGAGCGGCAGGCTTCAGCCGAATAGCTTACTTCAAAAAGAGAAAGCCTTATTTCATAGACATAACATAATGGGGGGAATGAATATGAAAGCTAAAAGAGCGTTATTGCTCAGTCTTGCGCTTCTTTCTGCATCTGTTTCTTTTAGCTGCGGCAAGGAGAGCAGCAGGTCTGAGGAAAAATCCGAGCCTGAAACTACTACGGAAGCTCAGGAAACTACCGAGAAAAAGGATAAAAGCGGAAGCGGTCTCGACCTCAGCTTAGGTATGATGGGCTATGTTAAAAAGAGCAAAACGGCTTCCGCAAATATGAATGCCAAATCAATTTACAATTCTATACTCTGCGTTCTGGTAGATGAGGAAAGCAAATTCGGCAATGATATCATCTACACAAAGACAGGAGAGGGAGATTTCGGCGAAAAGGTCAATAAATATTTCGTTGATGACAAAGAGTTTGAATATATAGTTATTCCCGATGAGACAGGTCAGCCAAAGACTGTTATCTGCTGCAGCGGCACTTCACGAAAGGATAAGGTCGGAATTTACGGCGATATCGAGGATGCTGACGATATAAGAGAACTGAAATGGAAAAAGGTGCTTGCGAAATTCGGGCTGGAGTACGGCAAATATACCGATATAAAGCTGGAAGATGAAGATTACGGCTACAACAGCTATAATAACAGCAGTTATCAGGAACCTAAGGGATATGATCTCGACGACAAGGAGCTTATGGAGTCCTGCGACCTTGCCGCGGCTATTGCATGGGAATACAACCGAGGCGAAAACGATATTCCCGTATATCTCTACGGAAAATGGAGCAAAGATGCTCCTTTTACATCTGATTTCGACTGGGAGATACCTGAACACGGCGATATAGAATACGTACTTGAATACAACGGCTACAGTGTGACAAAGCTTTTCTGCTGGGACACAGCCCGCGATAAGAAATATGTCGGCGATTGTGACTTGGGCTACGGATATCTCAACTTCGTTGACAGGACATGGGACGACGTACTTGAATACTACGGCTATAAACAGGGTGAATATGTAGATTACTGATAAATAATGAAAGGAAATGATATTATGAAAGACATTATAAAAATATTACAGCAGAATGCCCGCATTTCCAACGCAGAGCTGGGGGAAATACTTGGTATATCAGCGGAAGCGGCAGCCGCCGAGATAGAAAAGCTCGAAAAGAGCGGAGTCATCAAGGGCTACAGCGTTATCGTGGACGATGACATCTACGACAAGTCAACTGTATACGCTACTATCGAGCTCAAAGTAACTCCGCAGCGCGACTGTGGATTTGACGACATTGCAAAGACAATAATGATGTACGATGAAGTCGAGAGTGTAAGCCTTATGTCATCTGGTGCTTACGACCTTGCTGTTGAGGTAAAGGGAAATGACCTCAAGGACGTTGCCTTCTTCGTTTCGGAAAGACTTGCTACGATAGACGGGATTTTATCTACTTCAACACACTTTATACTGAAAAAATACAAGGAAAAAGGCATATTCATCGACCGTGAAGAGCCTGATGAAAGGGGACTCGGCTGATCGTGATAGATTACGATAAAGTCCTTTCCAACAAGATAAAGGACATCAAACCATCGGGGATACGAAAGTTCTTCGATATCGCTGGCACTATGGAGGATGTTATCTCCCTCGGTGTGGGAGAGCCTGACTTCAATACGCCATGGGCTATAAGAAAAGCAGCAATACAGGTACTTGAAAGAAAGCATATAATCTACGGACCTAACAAGGGACTTGCTCCTCTCAGGAATGCTCTTTCCTCGCATATCGAGAAAAAGCACGGTGTAAAGTACGATCCCGACAAGGAGATAATCGTTACAGTAGGCGGTTCTGAGGCTATAGACCTTGCTTTGAGAGGACTTCTTGACCCCGGCGATGAGGTGCTTGTTGTAGAGCCATGCTTTGTCTGTTATGCGCCGCTTGTAGAGCTTGCAGGAGGAGTTCCCGTGTCTGTGCCAACACGTATCGAGAATAATTTCAAGCTTACTCTCGATGATTTCAAGGATAAGGTAACGGAACGCACAAAGCTTCTGATACTGCCTTTTCCTAACAATCCCACAGGCGCAGTTATGACAAAGGAGGATTTAGAGCCTATTGCCGATTTCCTCCGCGATACAAATATCATGGTTCTTTCGGACGAGATATATTCGGAGCTTACATACGGCAGAAAGCATTTCTCTATAATCGAGCTTGAAGGCATGAGAGAGCGTACTATCTACGTAAACGGCTTCTCGAAGGCTTATGCCATGACAGGTTGGAGACTTGGCTATGTATCGGCTCCCGAGCCTATAATCACTCAGATATCCAAGATACATCAGTACGGTATCATGTGCAGTCCCTTCATAAGCCAGAATGCCGCAGTAGAAGCACTTACTTCATGTGAAAGGGAAGTAGCAAAAATGGTGGATGAATACAATATCCGCCGACGCTATCTTGTGGGCGAATTCAATCGCCTCGGACTTACCTGTTTCAATCCCGAGGGCGCATTCTATGTGTTCCCGTGTATCAAGAGTACAGGCATGACCAGTGAGGAATTCTGCGAAAGACTGCTCTTTGAGGAGAGAGTTGCGGCAGTTCCGGGAAGTGCATTCGGCGAAAGCGGAGAGGGTTATATGCGTATCTCCTACGCTTATTCTCTCAAGCACCTTATGGAAGCTGTAAGACGTATCGAGAAGTTCCTGAAAAAGCTGGAGGCTGAGAAAAAATGAGGGTAAAGACAGCGGCAAAGGTAAATCTTGCGCTTGATGTCACCGGAAAGCTGTCCAACGGCTATCATGCTATCGAAAGCGTTTTTCAGACCGTGGGGATCTATGACGAGGTCGAGGTCGAGTTGACAGGAAGCGGCATTGAGCTTAGCTGTGAGGTGCCCGAGAGATTTGCAAGCTCTGATCCTATACCTTGTGATGAACGCAATATCGCATATAAAGCCGCAAAGTTGTTCTTTGAGGAGAACAATATGGACTGCGGCTGTCGTATACATATTAAAAAGGGTATACCATCGCAGGCAGGAATGGGCGGCGGAAGCGCTGATGCAGCAGCTGTGCTGTACTGTCTCGGCAGAATGACCGGGAAAAGTGTAAAGTGTCCTGAAAAGCTGGGAGCAGATGTGCCTTTCTTCCTTACGGGCGGAACTGCCTATGTTGAGGGTATCGGCGAGAAAATAACTCCCATTGCCGATTATTCTGACAGGATACTGGTCATAGGCAAGGGTACAGAGGGCGTTTCTACAGCTGAGGCTTACCGAAATATAGACGATCTGTCCGCTCCGCATCATCCGGATACAAAGAAGCTGGTAGAAGCGATAGAAAATGCTCCGGATACGGCTTATAAATATTTCGGAAATCTCTTTGAACAGGCTGTAAATCTCTCCGAAGTCGAGGAGATCAGGGAAGATATGCTGAAATACTGCGCAAGCAAGGCGGTTATGACAGGCAGCGGTTCGGCAGTGTTCGGACTTTTCACCGATTCAGCACAGGCTGTAAGATGTGCTGAAAAGCTTACGGAAAAGGGCTGGTTTTCAGCAGTATGCAGTACAGTCGGTGAAAGCTTTATAATAATAGAATGATTTGCAGGGAACGCCGCTTTCGGCGTTCCTCAATAGTTTTTTGAAAGTCTCAGAGCGTGTTATATACGCTCTTTTTTTATCAAAAATTGAACAGATTTACTTTTTGTTCGTTATTTTGATGAAATTTAACAAAATCTATTGACAAGATGATATAATTCAGTTATAATTATGGTGAAAATCGGCGGCAAGTTCGATTTGTAATATTATGCTGAAAGGTGTTGAAAAATAATTATGGGCAAATTTATCATCAAGACTACCAAGACTGGCTTTACATTCAGCCTTAAGGCTGGTAACGGAGAGGTGATCGCTACAGGCGGAGAGGTATATAATACCCTTGCAAGCGTTAAGAACGGTATCGCAAGCGTTAAGAAAAACGCTCCTGAGGCTAATCTTGAGGATCAGACCGTAGAAGGATTTCAGACTGAGACAAATCCGAAGTTCGAGATTTACAAGGACAAATCAGGCGAATTCAGATTCCGCCTTAAAGCAAGAAACGGTGAGATCATAGCCTGCTGCGAAAGCGGATATGTAAAGAAGGACAGCTGTAAAAAAGGTATCGCAAGTGTGAGAAAGAATGCTGTAGACGCTCCGGTTATCGAGCCTGAGCCTGATAAGAAATAGGTCCTTCATGGGGAATTAGGGTTAAATATGGGTGTGGTAATGCATATTATCACACCCTTTTTTGCTGAAAGCTGTGCCTGCGCTCCAGATACTTTATACGGCTGACTAAAAAGCTATTGACAATCCCTATAATGTTAGTATATAATAAGTATTGGCGGAGCTTCTGCGTGTTAGCAGCGCGGAGGCTGTTTAGCACCGCTGTTTACTGCTCTCTCCCGTGAGTCACCACCGATGGGAGCAAAATTATGAAATTTTCAAAAATGCACGGCATCGGCAACGACTATATCTATGTTAACTGCTTTGAGGAAACTGTAAATGAGCCCGAAAAGGTGTCGGCAGTACTCAGCGACAGACACAAAGGCGTAGGCGGCGACGGCCTTGTACTCATCATGCCCTCGGAAATTGCGGATTTCCGCATGAGGATATTCAATGCAGACGGCTCTGAGGCTATGATGTGCGGCAATGCCACACGCTGTATCGGCAAATACGTCTATGATATGGGCCTTACCGATAAGACTGAAATTACACTTGAGACAAATTCAGGCATAAAATATCTGAAGCTTTATCTGAAGGGAGACAAGGTCGAACTTGTTACCGTGGATATGGGCAAGGCTATACTTGTTCCCAGGGATATCCCCGTAAACAGCGATCTTGACCGCTTTGTGAGCCAGCCTGTTGAGGTTTGCGGCAGAACATGGGATATCACCTGCGTTTCTATGGGAAATCCTCATGCCGTAATATTCACAGAAGGCGTTGCGGAGCTTGACCTTGAAAAGATAGGTCCTCACTTTGAAAATCACGAGCTCTTCCCGAACCGCGTAAATACAGAGTTTGCAGAGGTCATCGACGACCATACTCTCAATATGCGTGTGTGGGAGCGCGGAAGCGGCGAGACCTTCGCCTGCGGTACGGGTACCTGTGCTACAGTAGTTGCAGCAGTTCTTAACGGTATCTGCAAGCAGGACGAGGAGATACTTGTACACCTTCGCGGAGGAGATCTGCGCATCACCTATAAGTCAGACGGAACTGTACTTATGACCGGTCCTGCCGAGTACGTTTTCGAGGGAAATGTTTCCGAGGAATTCATCAATAAAGCAAAGGAGAATGTTGTATGCCGCAGCTGAACGAAAACTTTCTCAGACTTGAGAAAAACTACCTTTTTATAAATATAGCAAAGAAAATAGCTGCCTTCAAGGAGGCTCACCCTGAGGCTGATATCATAAGAATGGGTATCGGTGATGTTACGCTTCCTATCGCACCTGTTGTCATAGAGGCAATGAAGAAGGGCTGCGATGAAATGGGCGTAAAGGAGACCTTCAGAGGCTATGAGGACAGCGGTGCAGGCTATGATTTCCTGCGCGAGGCTGTATCAGGCTATTATAAGAGCTTCGGAGCAGATGTTGCTCCTGATGAGATAAGGATAAACGACGGCGCGAAGTCCGACTGCGGAAATATAGTTGATATCTTCGGGGACGACAATACTATCCTTGTTACAGACCCTGCTTATCCTGTTTATGTTGACTCTAATCTTATGAGCGGCAGAAAGATAATCTATGCCGACTCCAACGAGGAGAACGGCTTTGCAGCTATGCCTGATGAGTCGGTACACGCTGATATCATCTATCTCTGCTCGCCGAATAATCCGACAGGCTCTGTATATACACGCACTCAGCTTAAAGAGTGGATAGCATACGCTAAGAAGAATAATGCTATGATCATCTATGATTCGGCTTATGAAGCATTTATCACAGACTCTGACGTACCGAGGAGCATTTTCTGCATCGAGGGCGCAAAGGAGTGCTGTATCGAGATGTGCTCACTTTCAAAGACTGCAGGCTTTACGGGTATGAGATGCGGATATACCGTTATCCCCGATGCACTTAAGGTGATCGCAAGCGACGGTACAGAGGTTTCTGTAGCTCAGATATGGGGCAGACGACAGGGAAGCAAGTTCAACGGCGTTTCCTATCCCGTACAGTGTGCAGCAGCCGCTGTATTCACACCTGAGGGTTTGAAGCAGGTGCACGAGAATATCGCTTATTATCAGGAGAATGCACGTATCATCTCGGATACTATGACAAAACTGGGCGTTAAGTTTACAGGCGGCGTAAATTCGCCGTATATCTGGTTCAAGTGTCCTAAGGATATGAAGAGTTGGGATTTCTTCGACCTTATGCTTGAAAAGATAGCAGTTGTCGGAACTCCGGGTGCCGGCTTCGGAAAGAACGGCGAGGGATGGTTCAGACTGACCTCCTTCGGCGACAGACAGCGTACCATAGAGGCTATGGAGCGTTTTACAGAACTCGTTAAAAATATGTGATATCAAGGGCGGCGGTTGCCGCCCTTTTTTATGCGTAATTGTTAATTAGGAATTAAACGTGCTGTAAGAGATGTGTAACAGGCGTCATCGCGGACGTGGCGGCGTCATGCAGCCTTTCTATAAGAGGGCTGAAAAACTTGAAATTCAACGGAAAAACATTGATTATTGAAAAAATAATTTTTTATGTTCTAATTTTTGCACAAAGTTATGTGTCCGGTTTTGTGCAATATTACAGCTGCTTTGTAACGGATAAAGACTCATGGGCGGATAATATCCTTCCATACACTGCTCACTAATGACTGATCGCTAAAACTATAAATATACGTGCAGCCTTTTATTCACAAAAATCTATTGACAGGACGGCTGAAATATTATATAATAATTATGTTGTATTTATTTGCATAATATTACTTTGGCAGTATATGCAGCTTTGTTTTAAATCATTATCCGCAAAGAACGATATATATACAGTTTCGCGGTCTAAATATGATAAACAAAAACAAATCTTGGACGGGGATCATAAACGTCCGTCTATTTTTTGCGGGTCGTATCCTGTGGGGGATCGGCTCTTGATCTATATATTTAACAAATGAATAAAAAAAGCGGCATTTACCGCCTTTCAGTAATAATTAAAATTAGGATACAAACTATTTGATTATTTTTACAAAAAGGAGGTAATGCACTGTATGAACTTAGGTCTGGCTATTGTTCTTATCATCGTTGCGCTCGTACTGGGCGTAGGCGCAGGATATGCTCTGTTCTACAAAAAGGGTGTTGAGGCTGGCGTTGAAAAGCGTAAGCACGACGCAGAAGCGATAGTAGGCTCTGCTGAACAGCAGGCTGAGCGTATCATAGAGGACGCTGAGAAGGACGCTGACAATAAGAAGAAAAGTGCCCTTATCGAAGCTAAGGACGAAATACATAAGCTCCGTACAGAAGCAGACAAGGAGATCAAGGATCGCAGAGCAGAGCTGTCACGTCAGGAAAGACGTATGCAGCAGAAGGAAGAAAACCTGGATAAGAAAACCGATAACCTTGAAAAGAAAGAGGAAACTCTCAATCAGAAGATCAAAACAGCCGATGAAAAGCTGAAGGAGGCTGACTCTATAAAAAAGAGCCAGATGGATATTCTGGAGCGTATTTCCGAATTCACCAAGGATCAGGCTAAGGAGTATATCATCTCAAAGCTTGAGGACGATCTGGTACACGAAAAGGCTGTAAAGGTTGCAGCCTATGAGCAGGTCATCAAGGACGAATGTCAGGAGAAGGCAAGAAGCTATATCTCACTGGCTATCGCTAAGGTGGCTGCGGATCAGGTATCAGAGGCAGCGGTTTCCGTTGTTCCTCTTCCAAATGACGAAATGAAGGGTCGTATAATCGGTCGTGAGGGACGTAATATAAGGACTCTTGAAACTCTGACAGGTGTTGATCTTATTATTGATGATACCCCTGAGGCTATCACAATTTCATGCTTTGACCAGATCAGACGTGAGGTAGCAAGGATCGCTCTTGAAAAGCTTATCGCTGACGGAAGAATTCACCCGACACGTATCGAGGAAATGGTCGAAAAGGCTAAGCGTGAGGTTGAATACCGTATCAAGCAGGAGGGTGAGCGTGCTGTTATCGAGACCAATGTTCACGGTCTTAATCACGAGCTTATAAAGCTTATCGGTCGTCTTAAATTCCGTACAAGCTACAGACAGAATGTACTCGATCATTCCATCGAGGTTGCCAAGCTCTGTGGAGTTCTTGCTTCAGAGCTGGGAGTTGACGCAAATATTGCAAGACGTGCAGGACTTCTTCACGATATCGGTAAGGCTCTTACTTCCGAGATCGAGGGCTCACACGTCCAGATAGGCGTTGATGTTTGTAAAAAATACAACGAAAATCCTGTTATTATCCATGCTGTTGAGGCACATCATAACGATGTCGAGCCAAAGACAGTAATTGCCTGCATTGTTCAGGCAGCCGACGCTATCTCCGCTGCAAGACCTGCCGCAAGAAGCGAAAACTACGAAAGCTATATCAAACGTCTCCAGAAGCTTGAGGAGATATGTACCTCTTACGAAGGCGTTGAGAAGTGCTTTGCAGTACAGGCAGGACGTGAAGTCAGGATCATGGTTATGCCCGAGATCATCAATGATGAAAAGATGGTGCTCGTTGCAAGACAGATCGCTCAGCAGATCGAATCTGAAATGGATTATCCGGGTCAGATCAAGGTCAATCTCATTCGTGAGAGCAGAGCTACTGACTACGCTAAATAATGTGTTTATGCGGTAAATAGTGAACGCAGAACGTTCGGCTGTCGGGCATTATGCTCGACAGCCTTTTTATTTCACTGTGGAAACATAAGGAGGCTATCCCCTTGTGCTTTCAGAATGAAGTATGTAACGTAAAGGGGGATCTTATATGAAAAAGACTTCATTTTTCAAGGCATTGACAGCATTTGCCGCTGCGGCAGTAATGGTTGCTGCGGCTGTTCCCGCAGGTGCGGGGGCTGCGTGGAAGAAGGTCTGTACACTCGGTGACCTTAACCATGACAGTCAGATAAATGTTGCGGATATAGTTGTGCTTTCAAAAAATCTGCACGGGACTTCTAAGTTTGACGAGAACAGTGTTTACCGTGTATCAGGTTCACAGAAGTATTCTGTGGAGCTTTCAAACGGACAGTACAAGGATGCGTTGATAAATAACGGTGCTATCCAGAGAGCTGATATGAATATTGACGGTGCCGTTGATATTCACGATCTTGTTGAGCTGAGAAAAAGCGTGCTGAATGTCAATTACAGGGAGAATGTTGTGCAGTGGATACCTGAGACCACTACTACGACAACAACTACCACAACAACAACTACCACAACTACCACTACGACCACCACAACAACGACTACTACTGCCCCTAAAAAAGATTTTATCCCTGCGCCTATATATGATATGTACGGTACTCTACCGTCACAGGGCGATGCAGAACTCCTCATATTCTATGTGGATTTCCCTGACTGTAAGTTCGACTATGAGCCGTCAACCGACAAGATAGAGGAGATAGCATTCGGCGGAGAGAATAAAAGCTCAAAGATGTATCCGTTCGAGAGTTTCTCTGCCTTCTATTCAAGAGCTTCAAAAGGGACTATGAACCTTCAGGGCAAGGCTTACAGGTATACCTGCAAGAACAGTGTAAAGACATATGAGGGCGATGTATATAAGGCTGATTTCACTACAGAGGTAATCAAGAATATGAACAGTCAGGTCGATTATACTAAATTTGATGCTGACCATGACGGTGTTATAGATGCTATACTCTTCTGCGTGCCAAGCTCCTCTGATGAGAATGACTGGTGGCCGTGCGCAGGAGGCTTCGGCGGTGATTACTGGATGAAAGTGGACGGTATGTCCATAGGCCACGTAATTACGGGTAATGCCTCAATAAAGAGCGATACTGACTATACCGACTTTACCTCCACATATCTCCATGAAATGGGTCACTGTATGGGGCTTCCGGATTATTATCTCTATGATGTAGATGACTTTGAGGGTATGCACGGATCAGCAGGCTATGATCTTATGGACGAGGCTTATTCGGATTTCAGCGCGGTATCAAAGCTTATGCTTGGCTGGTACAGAGAGGATCAGATACAGGTATATGACCGCTCAAAGGGGACACAGACCTTTACTCTTACAAATGGTCAGTCAGATGACGGAAACTGCCTGATAATCCCGAATAATTCGCTTAACAGTGAGTACAAATCGGAATATTTCATTCTTGAGTACACCACTCTTGATGAAAATAACAGCCAGGTCAAGGGACATTTCTGGTGGAGACCTACGGGAAGCGGCGTGAGACTGCTCCATATAGAGGCTACGGAAGCCAATGACGGCTGGCGGAAGTTCTTCCTGTATGAGAGCGGAAACGATGAGGCTACAAATCATGACAACGGCAGACGCTTCATAAGGCTTGTAAATGACGGCGACAAGGATAATCTCCTCAGGGAAGGCTCTGTCGTGAACGGAAATACCAGCGGCTTCAAGTGGTATGATCAGAACGGCGGACAGACGGTAGATACAGGACTTACAATAACCGTTGGAAAGAAGAGCGGAAACAGCTATACCGTTACTATAACTCCTAATTATTAATGCTGCGTAAGTTGCAGGAAGGAAAGAAACACAAAATGGCAAAAACTTTATTTAATTCATCTGAAAAATCAAATTTTATCCTGAATATGACAGAGGAAAAGTATTCAAGACTCGCTTCAAAAGGTCTTGCGGCAGCAATGATGCTGGCTCCGCTGTTTACTATCGCACCAGAGATATACGCAAGTGAGGTGCAGTCAAAGGCAAGTTATGCCTTTACAGCAGGCGGCCTTGTCTGCGGAGGCGTTATCGCTATGATAATCGCTATCATAGGTATTATGAAAAAGTATATCAGCAAATGGAACATCTTTCCCGTTTGCACTATGGCTGCTATGGTACTGTGGGGCGTTGTCTCGCTTGTAAAGGGCGTTGACCTTAACATCTCGTTCTACGGATATCCCGAAAGAGGAGAGGGCTTGCTTGCGATAATCTTCTATTTCTGCTTTTTTACCTCTGCTGCTTCATTGAAACGTGAGACCGCGATAAAAACAGTTATTGACGGTATAGTTGGTGTGGGAATACTTAACAGTGTTATATCGCTGATACAGGTATTCACAGGAAAGCTCAGCCATTATACCAATGCGCTCGAGGATAAGATAAATGCGGCTTCGGGACTTGCAACATCTCCGCTGTTCCTTGCTATGGTGCTCACTCTTTCACTTACTGCGGCACTTATAGGCTTTATGACCTCTGATAGCAAGACTCGCAGAACAGTTTTTGTGTGCTCATCACTGCTTTTCTCATTCGTTATGATGTTCACATATTCGCTTATCGGTTTCTGCGGACTTGCGATAGCTGTCGTTATTTCTGCAATTGCCGCATTAAAGCTGAATGCTCCGAAAAAACGACTTGTATGTCTCCCTGCAAGCATTGCGGCGGCAGGAGCTGCAATTGCACTTGTTTTCTGCGGTGCTGTAGGAAACATCAGCTCATACAGACTCTATGACGGAAAGATACTCTGGTGGTGTGACAGCTATATGAGAGCTTCTGCATCGGGAAACTATGATCCCGAGTGGGTGGATATAGATGATACCTTAGATGTATATTCATATCTCAACAGAAGAACACTCGATATCATCGGCAACAATGCTCTTGTTGGAACAGGTCCCGAGCAGCTTGCATTTGCTCTTATAAATGTAAACGCAGATGTCGACCCGAATATGTCTGTTTCGGAATTTATGACCGATAACGTGAACAGAGGTACATTTGACAAGGTGTACAATGAGTATCTGTATACCGCTGCCACAAGAGGAATACCTTCACTTATCGCACTTGCACTTACACTTATCGGTGTTGTTTCCGTTGGAATCAAGTCTATGCGCAAAAGAAGGACTGCCGAAGCCGCTGCTGTATTTGCGGTAGCTATGGCAGGTGTGCTCATATTCCTTGTAGGATGCAGCAGTGTAACCTTTGCACCTGTTTTCTGGACGGCTGCGGGAGCTGCATGTGCAGGCGTAGCTGCCGAAAAGAAAAATACGGCTCAGAAGGATACGGTTAAGAAAAAATAATGACATTGACAAAGCCTGAGAGACAGACTCTCAGGCTTTTTTTAGCGATATTTCGAGGATTAACAGATTGCTATGTAAGTATAGACTAACAAAAAACTCTTGATTTTTTGTAATAATATGATACAATGTAAATAACGAGGAGCAACGCTGCTCCCGATTAATACGGAGGTGTATGTACAATGGCATATATTATTTCTGATGATTGTGTAATGTGCGGTGCTTGCGCAGGCGAGTGTCCTGTAGGCGCAATTTCTGAGGGCGACGGCAAGTATGTTATCGACGCAGATGCTTGTGTTGAGTGCGGTGCTTGTGCAGGCGTATGTCCTGTAGGTGCTCCTAACGCTGAGTAATCAAAAAAGCGTAAGCAGTTCCGCATAGAGGAACTGCTTATTTTTTACCTTTTTATTCACAGCAGCCTGATCGCTTTACAAATGAATTACAGTCGGTACATTCAGGGACGGTAGGATCATCCTCGTGTGTACCAACTGAAATACAATCAAGAGAGCAGTAATTCTCTGATAAAAGATTATGGCGGC
>Ga0310786_10000987_pt1 | contig 45496 bp, 46 predicted proteins | sample AusTroGonzalo_MG_FD_203881 | JGI IMG/M metagenome (GOLD analysis project Ga0310786, IMG submission 203881) | Bovine rumen microbial communities from tropical cattle in Woodstock, Queensland, Australia - Gonzalo_03 (v2) (version 2) | ecosystem: Host-associated > Mammals > Digestive system >...
TTCCGAACAGAGAAGTTAAGCCCGACCGCGCCGATGGTACTGCCCCGACGGGTGGGAGAGTAGGTAGCCGCCGTCTTGAAGAGAGGGTTCCCTGCGGGGAACCCTTTTTTTTGTATCATATTTTGCACATCTGATGTCGAAAACGTGAGAATGTTACTATTTATTATAAAAAAGTAAATAATTTGTTGGTTACATGCAAGAAATTTGATAACTTTGCATCCTTTAACAGACTATAGTAAGAAAACTTTAGTTGGCATGTAATTGACTTGATAATATGAGCGAAAGGTTATTTATTTTCGACACCACGTTGCGTGATGGTGAACAGGTTCCAGGATGTCAGTTGAACACCGTTGAGAAAATCCAGGTGGCCAAGCAGTTGGAATCATTGGGAGTAGATGTTATTGAAGCAGGTTTCCCCATTTCTAGTCCTGGCGATTTTAATTCGGTAATAGAAATATCCAAGGCAGTGACTTGGCCTACTGTCTGTGCTTTAACTCGTGCGGTACAAAAGGATATAGATGTGGCTGTTGATTCGTTGCGCTATGCCAAACGCAAGCGTATCCATACAGGAATCGGTACCAGCGATTCCCATATAAAATACAAATTTAATTCCAATCGTGAAGAAATCATTGAACGTGCTGTTGCCGCTGTGAAATATGCCCGTAAATTTGTCGATGATGTTGAGTTTTATGCTGAAGATGCCGGAAGAACCGATAATGAATACTTGGCACGTGTTGTAGAAGCCGTAGTTAAGGCTGGAGCTACCGTTGTGAATATCCCTGATACTACAGGTTATTGCCTTCCTCAAGAGTATTATGAGAAGATCAAGTATCTTAAAGATCATGTGGATGGCATAGACAATGCAATTATTTCAACCCACTGCCATAATGACTTAGGAATGGCTACTGCCAATACATTGAATGGTGTATTGGGTGGTGCCCGCCAAGTAGAGGTTACTGTAAACGGTATTGGCGAACGAGCAGGTAATACCTCCCTCGAAGAAATTGCTATGATTCTGAAATGCCATAAGTATCTGAATATCGATACCAACATTAATACCACCAAGATTTATCCAGTCAGTAGGTTGGTAAGCAGTTTGATGAATATGCCTGTTCAACCTAATAAAGCTGTTGTTGGCAGAAATGCTTTTGCTCATTCCAGTGGTATCCATCAAGATGGTGTGCTGAAAAATGTCAAGACCTATGAGATTATGGATCCTAAGGATGTAGGTTTAGACGAGAGCTCAATTGTATTGACGGCCAGAAGTGGAAGAGCTGCGCTGAAGTATCGTTTAAGCGTTCTTGGTGTGAATGTGGATGATGAGGATAAAGTAGATAAAATCTATCAGGCTTTCTTACGTCTTGCCGACCAGAAGAAAGATGTTACCGATGATGATATACTGATGTTGGCTGGTGCAGATCGTACTGCTTCTCATGCCATCAAACTTGATTTCCTCCAAGTCACTACAGGTTTGGGAGTACGTAGTGTGGCAAGTATCGGCTTGAATATCTCCAATCAAAAGTTTGAGGCTGCTGCTACAGGCAATGGTCCTGTAGATGCTGCCATAAAAGCTTTGAAGAAGATCATCATGAAACAGATGACCTTGAAAGAGTTTACTATTCAAGCTATCAGTAAGGGAAGTGATGATGTAGGTAAGGTACACATGCAGGTAGAGTATGATGGCAGTCTTTATTATGGTTTTGGCGCCAATACCGATATCGTTACCGCTTCAGTGGAAGCCTATATTGACTGTATTAATAAGTTCAGAATTAGAGAATAAGTTATAACTATATAAGATGAATACACTATTTGATAAGATTTGGGACGCGCACATTGTCCAGGAAGTGGAAGATGGTCCCACCCAGCTTTACATTGATAGACTTTATTGTCATGAAGTGACGTCTCCACAGGCTTTTGCAGGAATGCGAAACAGAGGACTGAAATGTTTCCGTCCCAATCAGATTTTCTGTATGCCTGATCACAATACCCCCACGCATGATCAGGATAAGCCGATAGAAGACCCTGTTTCCAAAAATCAGGTAGATACTCTGGAGAAGAATGCCGCTGATTTCGGTCTTACGCATTTTGGAATGAATACTCTCAAGAATGGTATTATCCATGTAGTAGGTCCTGAAAGAGGTTTGAGCCTTCCTGGTATGACTATCGTATGTGGCGACTCTCATACCTCTACACATGGTGCTATGGGTGCTGTAGCATTTGGCATAGGAACCAGTGAGGTAGAGATGGTGATGGCTTCTCAGTGCATTCTTCAGCAGAAACCAAAATCCATGAGAATTCGAGTGAACGGAAAGTTGGACAAGGGGGTGACTGCCAAAGACGTTGCTCTCTATCTGATGTCCAAGATTTCTACTTCGGGTGCCACGGGTTATTTCATTGAATATGCAGGAGATGTGGTTGAAGACCTGAGTATGGAAGGTCGATTGACTCTTTGTAACTTGTCTATTGAAATGGGTGCACGTGGAGGTTTTATTGCTCCTGATGAGAAAACATTTGCCTATGTGAAGGGTCGCGAATACGCTCCTAAGGGGGAAGACTGGGATAAGGCTGTAGCATACTGGAAAACACTTAAAAGTGGCAACGATGCTGTATTCGACAAGGAATTGCAGTTTGATGGTGCTGATATAGAGCCTATGGTGACCTATGGAACCAATCCTGGTATGGGAATGGGCATTACACAAAGCATACCTACTACCGAAGGAATGGGAGAGGCCGCGCAAGCTTCGTTTGCCAAGTCGTTGAACTATATGGGTTTTAAACCTGGAGAGAATCTGCTTGGTAAGAAAATAGACTATGTATTTCTAGGCGCATGTACCAATGGTCGTATCGAGGATTTCCGCTCTTTTGCTTCTTTGGTGAAAGGAAAGCAGAAAGCTGCCAATGTCATCGCTTGGCTGGTTCCTGGTTCCTGGATGGTAGATCAACAGATTCGTGAAGAAGGATTAGATAAGGTACTTGAAGAAGCAGGCTTTGAGATTCGCCAGCCTGGTTGTTCAGCCTGTTTGGCCATGAATGATGATAAGATTCCTGCTGGAAAATATTCCGTATCCACAAGTAATCGTAACTTTGAAGGCCGTCAAGGTCCTGGTGCCCGTACTATTTTGGCCAGTCCGTTGGTGGCTGCAGCTGCTGCAATCACAGGAAAGATAACCGATCCAAGAACTTTAATGTAAGTAAAAAACAATGAAACAGAAATTCGATATCATCAAGAGTACTTGTGTGCCTCTTCCCTTGGAGAATATAGATACAGATCAAATCATCCCTGCACGCTTTTTGAAAGCTACGGATAAGAAGGGATTTGGGGATAACCTGTTCCGTGACTGGCGTTACGATAAGCAAGGTAATCCCATCAAGGATTTTGTGTTGAACGACCCAACCTACGGTGGTGTAGTGTTGGTGGCAGGAAAGAATTTTGGTAGCGGTAGTAGCCGTGAACATGCAGCTTGGGCTATAGCAGGTTATGGATTCAGAGTGGTGGTGAGCAGTTTCTTCGCCGACATTCACAAGAATAATGAATTGAATAACTTTGTCTTGCCAGTGGTGGTGTCAGAAGCTTTCCTGCAAGAATTGTTCGATTCCATCTATACCAATCCTAAGATGGAGGTGGTGGTGGACCTGCCTAATCAGACGATTACCAATACTGCCACAGGCAATAGCGAGTCGTTTGAAATCAATGCCTACAAGAAGCATTGCCTTATGAATGGTCTGGATGATATAGACTTCCTTCTGGAAAATAAGGACAAGATTGAAGCCTGGGAGAGAAAGCATGAGTGTTAATCGGAAGATAGAATTCATGGACACCACCCTTCGTGATGGTGAGCAGACCAATGGCGTGTCTTTCGTTCCGCATGAGAAACTGATGATAGCCCGTATGCTGTTGTCAGACCTGAAGGTTGACCGTATAGAAGTGGCTTCAGCCCGTGTGTCAGAAGGAGAACATGAGGCCGTGAGTCTTATCTGCAATTGGGCTGTCCGTCATGATATGCTTCAGAAAGTCGAAGTTTTAGGTTTCGTTGATGGTCATACATCGGTTGATTGGATAGCTTCTGCTGGCGGTAAGGTCATCAACCTGCTGTGTAAAGGTTCAGAAAAACATTGTACATACCAGTTGAAAAAGACGGTTGACGAACATTTGGCCGATGTCAGTACCGTGGTAGAGTATGCCCATTCCAAAGGGTTGGATGTGAATGTGTATTTGGAAGACTGGAGCAATGGCATACAAGATTCACCTTCTTATGTTTATCGTCTGATGGACGGTTTGCAGCCGTTGGGTATTAAGCGTTTCCTGTTGCCAGATACGTTGGGTGTGCTCAATCCGATGAATACCATGCGTTTTATCCGTGATATGGTAAGCCAATATCCGAAAACCCATTTCGATTTTCATGGGCACAATGACTATGATCTGGCGGTGAGCAATTCGTTGGCTGCTGTGCAGGCAGGTTGCTCCGGACTTCATGTCACCATCAATGGTTTGGGAGAGCGTGCTGGCAACACCCCAATTTCAAGTGTACAGGCCGCCTTGAAAGACCAGATGGAAATTGATACGGCCATTGATGAGAGTCAGCTCTATCGTGCCAGCCTGTTGGTTTCATCATACTCAGGCATAGCCATCGCTCCTAACAGGCCTATCGTAGGTGAAAGTGTTTTTACCCAGGTGGCTGGTGTGCATGCCGATGGTGATAATAAGAAAAACCTTTATTGCAACGACCTCTTGCCCGAACGTTTTGGTCGCAGACGTGAGTACGCGTTGGGAAAGAATAGTGGCAAGGCCAATATCCGGAAGAATTTGGAAGACCTGGGTCTTGACCTTGACGAAGCCACCATGCGTAAAGTTACCGACAGAATCATCGAATTGGGTGATAAGAAAGAAATGGTATCCCAAGAAGATTTGCCCTATATCGTGGCCGATGTGCTGAAACACAATGTAAGTGAGGAAAAGGTCAAACTCAAGAGTTACTTCGTTAATTTGGCCCATGGATTGAAGCCGATGGCAACATTGAAGATAGAGATTAATGGACAAGAGTTTGAACAAAGTAGTAGTGGCGATGGTCAGTACGATGCCTTTGTGCGGGCCTTGCGAAATGTGTATAAGCACACGCTGAATAGAAAGTTCCCCATGCTGACTAACTATGTGGTAAGTATCCCGCCTGGCGGACGTACCGATGCCTTGGTACAGACGGTCATTTCATGGATTTTTGGGGGCAGGGAGTTCCGTACGCGAGGTCTCGATGTAGACCAGACGGAAGCAGCCATCAAGGCAACCGTGAAGATGCTCAACATGATCGAAGAAGACTATACTAACAATGAAAATTTGTACGAGAATAATAACTAAAGCAAAATATTATGGATTTCAAGATTGCTGTCCTGCCAGGTGATGGTATTGGACCTGAGATTTCAAAGGTGGGCGTTGATGTGATGACTGCCGTTTGTGAGAAGTTTGGTCACCAAGTGACATATGAGTATGCTATTTGTGGTGCCGATGCCATTGACAAGGTGGGCGACCCATTTCCAGAGGAAACCTTCCAGACTTGTCTGCGTGCCGATGCCGTGCTTTTCTCTGCTGTAGGCGACCCAAAGTTCGACAATAACCCGACCGCCAAGGTACGTCCCGAACAAGGTTTGCTGGCCATGCGTAAGAAGTTGGGCCTCTATGCCAATGTGCGTCCGATGCAGACTTTCAAGAGTCTGTTGCATAAGTCGCCCCTCCGTCCTGAATTGGTGGATGGTGCCGATTTTATTACCATCCGTGAACTTACGGGAGGTATGTATTTTGGTGAGAAATACCAGGACAATGACAAGGCGTATGATACCAATTATTATACCCGCCCCGAGATAGAGCGTATCATCAAAGTGGGTTATGAGTACGCCCGTCGTCGCAACCATCATCTCACGATTGTGGATAAGGCCAATGTGCTGGCTTCTTCCCGTCTTTGGCGTCAGATTGGCCAGGAACTGGAGAAAGACTATCCTGATGTAAAGACTGACTATATGTATGTGGACAACGCTTCCATGCGCATGATTCAGGAACCGAAGTTCTTTGATGTGATTGTGACTGAGAATACCTTTGGCGATATCCTTACCGATGAAAGTTCCTGCATCAGTGGCTCTATGGGTTTGCTTCCCTCTGCATCTACGGGCGACAGCACACCAGTCTTTGAGCCGGTTCATGGTTCCTGGCCACAGGCAAAGGGCTTGAACATTGCCAATCCGTTGGCACAGGTATTGTCAGATGCCATGATGTTTGAGTATTTTGGCATGCAGAAAGAGGCCGATCTCATCCGTGAGGCTGTCGATGCTTCCATTGACCAGAATGTTCGCACTCCTGACATTCAGGTGGAAGGTGGTGCCAAATATGGAACGAAAGAAGTGGGTGAGTGGCTTGTGGAGTATATTAAGAAAGCATAAGTATTTCGCGGTATTTTGTCATATAAGAGGGTGTGTCTATTCTGACACACCCTTATTTTCTTATGGCTTCCTGTAGCCGTCTATAGAAAGAATGGTGACCAAGGGTTTGGGCATCGCCAAAGATGATGAGTTTCATTCGGGCACGGGTGATAGCCACATTCATGCGACGCAAGTCACGCAGAAAGCCTATCTCACCCTGTTCATTGGCACGCACCAGGCTGATAAGAATCACATCGCGTTCCTGCCCTTGGAAACCGTCCACAGTATTGATGGTGATAAGGGAGCGGAAAGGACGGAGGAATGCATTGCCTTTGACCTTGGAGCGCAGGTATTGTACCTGAGCTTTGTAGGGCGAAATAATGCCAAAGTCAATGCGCTCGTCGAGAATGCGCTCTTTACCAATTCGCTCAATGTAGGCTTGCAGATGCTCTAATAAGAGGTCTGCCTCTGCTTTGTTGATGCGTCCAAAGGTTTCTCCCACAAAAGCTTCCTTGAAATCCATCTCTGAGGTATCAATCCAACTGATGGGATTGTCCCAGTCTAAGATTCCTCGATGTCGAACCTCAGGTGCAGCCTCCAGTTCCCCCTCGTAGAACCAATCTGAGGAAAACCGCATGATTTCTTCGTTCATGCGGTATTGGATTTTCAATAAGGAGACAGCGTTGGGTTTGTTGGCAACGATAAGTTCCATGAGTGTACGATCCAGACCTCTCTTGGCTGCATCATAGCATTTGATGGTGGGAGGCAGTTGCTGATGGTCACCTGCCAGCACCACACGGTCGGCCTTGCGGATGGCTATCCAGCAAGCGGCTTCCAATGCTTGTGCTGCTTCGTCGATGAAAAGGGTACCAAAATGACGATGGTCGAGCTGACGGTGGTTGCTGCTTACCAAGGTGGAAGCGATGACATGGGCTGCATCAAACAGGTCGGCATTGATTTGTACTTCTAATGCAGTAGCGCGATCGCGTAGTTTTCCTAAGTGGTGTCGCATGCGTTCACGCTCTTCGTAGCTGCCTTTTCGGGCCTTGCCTGAGAGAGAACGCAGTTCTTTGCGAATGCTCCAGAGTTCTGGGTAGGAGGAATGAGCTTCAAAACGCCGTTCATAAGTGAACGACAGCATTTTGTCGTTTACACGGGTGGGATTTCCTATGCGCAACACGTTTACCCCTCGATCTACTAGTTTTTCAGAAATCCAATCTACAGCCATATTGCTTTGGGCGCAAACCAATACTTGTGGCTCACGATGCAAGGTTTCGTAAATGGCTTCTACCATAGTGGTGGTCTTTCCTGTGCCAGGGGGGCCGTGGACAATGGCCACGTCGCGGGCGCATAGCACCTTGTTCACAGCAGTTTCTTGGGTAGGGTTCAGCCAAGGGAAACGCACAGGGTAAAGTTCGCGGAAACCAGGTTTGACAGTCCCCAACAAAATGTCGCGCAATTCAGACAGACGATTGCCTTTGGCACGGAGCACATCGTTGATGGCTTCAAACATGCTGCGATAACTGGTTTCGTCAAAAAAAAGCTGCACGCCTAAGTGCTCCGCCTGCTGCAAATCCATCACTGCCCCCATGCCTGGCATGACTACCACCATGCGGGTTTCGTCAGCATAGCTCACGCTGGCGTTGAAATGGAAATACTTGATATCGCCATTGCCGTATTGCTGAAAAAAACAGACGGGTTTTCCAAATTCGAAATTGTGTTCAATGTCGGTATCTTCTGTGCGTGAGATTTCCAATACCAATTGATTGAGGGAGTTGTAATAGTTGCGCCCCACAGAAGCAGGATACCAGCAAAGTCCCCGCTTTACTTTGCGCACCACGCCCATCGTTTCTGTCTGGCGCTGGAACTCAGTTTTCTCATAGTCATACTCCATGCGGAGCAGCAATTGCTGCTCCTGCAAATGGAGTAGGGGACTATTTGTCATATAGAAAGATTTCTCAACACATCAACCAAGCGGCGGTCAATGGTCTTGTCGTACTTGATGGCACGACTGAAAGGTACATAGACAACCTCGTCGTTCTTGATGCCGACCATCACATTGCGTTGTCCTTCCAACAAGGCATCAATGGATGCTGCACCCAAGCGACTGGCCAGGATACGGTCGTGCGCTGTAGGACTACCACCACGTTGCAGGTGACCTAAGATGGTCACACGCACATCGTATTGCGGATATTCGTTCTTCACACGCTCGGCATAGTGCATGGCACCACCAGTGAGCTCGCTTTCGGCCACAATCACGATACTACTGTTCTTGGACTTGCGGAAGCCGTTCTTGATAAATTCTTCCAACTGGTCCACCTCAGTGGCAAACTCAGGGATGATGGCTGCTTCACAACCGCCTGCGATGGCACTGTTGAGGGCTAAGAAGCCAGCATCGCGTCCCATCACTTCAACAAAGAACAAACGCTCGTGGCTGGTAGCCGTGTCGCGAATCTTGTCCACACAGTCCAGGATGGTGTTCAGCGCCGTGTCGTACCCAATAGTGGAGTCGGTCCCGTAAAGGTCGTTGTCGATGGTACCTGGCAAGCCGATGCAAGGCACGTCAAACTCCTTGGCAAACTGGAGCGCACCTGTCAACGAACCGTCACCACCAATCACAATCAAGGCATCAATCCCTTCTTTCTTCATATTCTCGTAAGCCTGCTTACGGCCTTCTGGAGTCCTGAACTCTTGGCAGCGTGCCGTCTTCAAGATAGTACCACCCTGCTGGATGATGTTACTTACGTTTTGACTCTTGAACTCTTTGATTTCTCCTGTCACCAGGCCTTTGTAACCTCTGTAGATACCCTTTACCTGCAATCCGTGATAGATAGCTGAACGTGTCACGGCACGGATGGCTGCATTCATGCCAGGAGCATCACCTCCAGAGGTCAGAATTCCTATACATTTTACCTCGCTCATAATTTTGATAGTATTAGATAGTTCTTTTCTCTTTGCGAAGATAAGAAAAAAACTTGACAGTTGCTACTGATGTAAGGCTTTTTCCTTAATTTTATTTTCAATAGCCGACTGTACCTCTTCCATCAACCACTTGGGGGTAGAGGTGGCTCCACAGATGCCAATGCTTTTCACGCCTACCAACAGCCTTTCGTCGATGGCTTCTGCACGGTCTATGAAGTAGGAATTGGGGTTTACCTGCAGGCACTCATGAAAGAGGATTTTCCCGTTGGAACTCTTTTTCCCACTCACAAAGAAAACCAGCTCGTGAGAAGCGGCAAACTTTCTTATGTTGGGGATACGATTGGCCACTTGTCGGCAGATGGTGTCGTAATAGGCAAACGTAGCATCAGGGGCTATGTGCTGCTGGATATAATTGACAATTTTGCGAAACTCGTCCAGCGACTTGGTAGTCTGAGAATATAGACGGATGCTTTTGCTGAAATCCAGTGTCTTGGCTTCTTCCAGACTCTCAATAACTATAGCCTTTCCTTCCGTCTGACCTACCAAGCCCAATACCTCTGCATGCCCATTCCTCCCATAGATGACAATTTGCTTTTCGCTATCGTCTCCCAAGTCATATTCTTTCTTGATGCGTCGTTGGATGCTCAGCACCACAGGACAGGTGGCATCGATGATTTGAATGTGGTTCTTGCGAGCCAGCTCATAGGTCTCTGGAGGTTCTCCATGGGCTCGGAGCAGAACCTTCACATCGTGCAGCTGGGCCATCTGTGCGTGGTCTATGGTGATAAGTCCCAGTTTGGTGAGTCGTTCTACCTCTCCATTGTTGTGTACAATGTCTCCCAGACAGTAGAGTTTCTCGCCCTGCTGCAACTCTTCCTCTGCCTTGCAGATGGCTGTCACCACCCCATGGCAGAAACCGCTTCCGTTGTCTATCTCTATGGTGGTCATTCGGAGGTTATTTGTTGGTATTTTTCCAGGAGCCAGGCATTTTGCTCAGGGATGCTCAGGTGACTGTTGTCGAGCACGATGGCATCTTCGGCTTGGCGAAGTGGACTGATGTCACGATGCATGTCGAGATAGTCGCGCTGTTTCACATTTTCCAGAATCTCATCAAAATTCACCTCCTCACCCTTGGCTTGCAGTTCCTTATAGCGTCTTTCGGCACGGACCTCAGGAGTGGCAGTCAGGAAGATCTTCATTTCGGCTTCTGGGAAGACGGTAGTGCCAATGTCTCTGCCGTCCATCACAATGCCTTTCTCACGACCCATGGCCTGTTGTTGGGCTACCATCTCCGTACGCACGAAATCGATAGCTGCTACGATGCTTACCCTTGACGATACTTCCATACTGCGTATTTTGTCTTCCACGCACACATTATTTAAATAGGTGTCAGGCCGTCCTGTCTCTGCATTCAGCCTGAAGCAGATTTGGAGCTCAGGCATCAGCGAGCGCAGACGTTCCACATCCAGGTTTTCTTCTGTAAAACAGCCGTTTTGGAGGGCGAAAAGTGTCACAGCGCGATACATGGCACCACTGTCGATGTAGATGTATCCTATCTCTTTGGCCAGGTCTTTGGCCATCGTGCTTTTGCCGCACGAGGAGAAGCCGTCGATGGCTATAATGATCTTTTTCATAGCTTAAAAAAATAATTTGCAAAATTTTCTTGCCAAAGATAATTGTTTTTCAAAATATATCCTTATATTTGTGGCGGAAAAGTGCGAATAGCACCTAAAATTGTACATACACCTAATTTTTAAATACATTTTTATGGAAATTAAAAAATCACCCAAGGCTGACCTGGAATCCAAGAGAGATACCGGTTTGCTCATCGGTTTTGTGATGGTGTTGGCAGTAATCTTCGTTGCCTTTGAATGGACAGAGCGTGACAAAGTTATTGACACATCCGGACAAGTAGCCGAAGTTGTGTTTGAGGAAGAAATTGAGATTCCTATTACGGAACAACCAGAACAAGTGCAGGCACCCCCTCCACCAGAGGCTCCTTCTATTGCAGAGACTCTGACTATCGTGGACGATGACTCAGATGTTCAGCAGTCAACCATCCTCTCTTCTGAGGAAACTGGCGAGCAGGTAGAGATTAAGTACACTCCTACCGTTAACGTAGCAGAGGAAGAAGAGGACGTTGTGGACGAGCAGGAAATTTTCGAAATCGTAGAACAGCAGCCTGAATTCCCAGGTGGTGACGCTGCTTTGCTGCAGTGGCTGTCAAAGAATATGAAATACCCTGCCATTGCTCAGGAAAATGGTACTCAGGGCCGTGTAACTGTTCAGTTCGTGGTTGAGCGAGACGGTTCAGTAGGTCACGTAGAAGTACTGCGTGGTGTGGATCCTTATCTTGACAAGGAGGCTGTACGCGTGGTAAGCATGATGCCTAAGTGGAAACCAGGTGAGCAGCGTGGTAAACCCGTGCGTACTCGTTTCCGCGTTCCTGTAACATTCCGTCTGCAGTAATGCCGTAAAAGTCTAAAGAAAGGCTGCCCTATAAGCAGCCTTTTTTTATTCCCACATGAGGAGACCTTTTTCTCACACGAGGAAAGACTTTTCCTACCCATAGTAAAAAAACTTATCTGAAGATATTATCAATAATATGACCTATAATTCTGATCAGTTGCTACATACCTATCAGCAATGGCTCCAAGCCCTCGATCTCGCCCGCCAACCCCAGACGCTCTATGCTCCTGTGCAGTATGTGCTCTCGTTGGGAGGCAAGCGTTTGCGCCCTGTGCTGATGTTGATGGCCTATAACCTTTTTCGTGATGACATAGAGCGTGCCAAGTATCAGGCGCTGGGCATTGAGCTTTATCACAACTTCACCTTGCTGCACGACGATCTGATGGATCGTGCCGATATGCGCAGGGGGAGTCCTACCGTCCACAAACGTTGGGATGACAACACGGCCATTCTCTCGGGCGATGCGATGACCATTCTGGCCTATCAGCAAATGGAGCAATGCGATGCCCGTCATCTGCCCCATGTGATGCGCATCTTTTCACAGACAGCCCTTGAAATCTGTGAAGGACAACAATATGATATGGATTTCGAACGTCGCATGGATGTGAAGGAAGCCGAGTATATGGAGATGATTCGCCTCAAAACCTCTGTGCTCTTGGCAGGGAGCCTGAAGATTGGGGCAGTGTTGGCGGATGCTCCAGACGAGGATGCCGACTTGCTCTATGATTTCGGTATCTGTATCGGACTGGCCTTCCAGCTCAAGGATGATTTGCTCGACGTATATGGCGACCCCAAGATGTTTGGAAAGAAAAATGGAGGCGACATCCTTTGTAACAAGAAGACCTTCCTGCTTATCAAGGCACTGGAGTTGGCCAACGACATGCAGCGCAACGAACTCTGTCGCTGGATAGAGATGAAGGAATACATCCCCCAGGAAAAGATAGACGCAGTCACCACCTTATATAATATAATAGGTGTAAATAAGCTGGCCGAACGGCTCATCGATGACTATACAGCCAAAGCTACTGCCTTGCTCGACCGTGTGTCTGTGGCCGAAGACAAGAAACAGGCTTTGCGTAAACTGATGGATGGGCTAAAACGCAGGGAGGTCTGACATGCCAGCATTCATCGATACCCACACGCACCTTTTCCTCGAAGAGTTCGACGACGACAGGGCAGAAGTGATGCAACGAGCGCGTGATGCAGGTGTGGCAGCCCTGGTGATGCCGAATATCGACAGTACTACCCACCGACGGCTGATGGACACTTGTAGGGCTTATCCTGGGTATTGCTTTCCCCTGATAGGAGTGCATCCAGAGTCTGTCACCACAGATTATGAGCAGGAATTGGCTTTTGTGGAACACGAATTGCAGGCCCATGCCAACCAGTATATTGGAATAGGGGAGATAGGCATAGACCTCTACTGGGATGCTACCTTTGCCCAAGAACAGAAGCTCGTGTTTGGACGACAGGTGGAGTGGGCCTTGGAATACGACCTGCCCATCGTGATTCATTGCCGCAAGGCCTTCGCCCAAATCAACGAAGTGCTGCGCTGCTATGACGTGAACAAGCTGCGAGGCATCTTCCACAGCTTCACGGCCGAACCAGGTGAGACGGAGCAGATGTTGGCATTCCCCCATTTCCTGTTTGGTATCAACGGCATCGTCACTTTCAAGAAGTCACCTTTGCCCGAAGCCTTGCTCAAGATTCCCGTGGAGAGGGTGGTGGTGGAGACCGATGCCCCTTATCTGGCTCCTGTTCCCAAGCGAGGCAGACGCAACGAAAGTGCGTTCGCAGCCTATACATTGCAGAAGATTGCTGAGGTCTATGGCCTCACTTTGGAGAAAATGGCACTCCAAACAACAAAAAATGCAATTTCTCTGTTTAATTTGCCGAATTTTTTATGGTAATATCTTTTTTTTTTTGTAATTTTGACCCGATTTCAGATGCAGTACCTCTATGGAGAGATGCTCGAGTGGTTGAAGAGGCACGCCTGGAAAGCGTGTATACCCCTAAAGGGTATCGGGGGTTCGAATCCCCCTCTCTCCGCAGTGAGGAAATCAGGTCTTGAAAAAGTCTGAAAACTGCAACGTAAAATGAAATAATGAGAATTAGATACTTTATTTATTAATTAATTAATCTTAAAATTTAAACACACAATGAAAAAGTTATTTGCAATTGTTGCTTTAATTGGTGCCATGACTTTTGGCACATCTCAAGTGGCTATGGCTCAGGATGCTGAAGGCGGAAGCCTCCACAAGGAGTTGAAAACAAAGTACATCGAAGGTTCTGCTTCCTTCATGTCATTGGTTGCTATCGCTCTGGTAATCGGTCTTGCTGTATGTATCGAGCGTATTATCTATCTGGGACTTGCTGAGATTAACACCAAGAAGTTCATTGGTCAGATTGAGGAAGCTCTTGAGAAGGGCGATGTAGAGGGTGCAAAGGATATCGCACGCAACACCCGCGGTCCTATCGCTTCTATCTACTATCAGGGTCTGTTGAGAATCGACCAGGGTCTCGACACTGTTGAGCGTTCAGTAGTTTCTTACGGTGGTGTTCAGGCTGGTTATCTCGAGAAGAACTGCTCTTGGATCACATTGTTCATCGCCATGTCTCCTTCTCTCGGATTCTTGGGAACTGTGATCGGTATGGTGCAGGCATTCGATAAGATCCAGCAGGTTGGTGATATCAGCCCTACAGTTGTGGCTGGCGGTATGAAAGTGGCTTTGATCACTACTATCTTCGGTATCGTTGTTGCATTGATTCTTCAGGTATTCTATAACTACATCCTGTCTAAGATCGAGTCTATCACCAGTGACATGGAGGATTCTTCAGTTACTCTGCTCGACCTCATCACAAAGTACAACCTGAAATATAAGAAGTAATTCATTCTTATTTTCTGATTGTTAAACTTCTAATATCTAAGAAAGGATTAGTTATGGGAAAAATTAGAATACAAAAGGTATCAGGCGCAATTCTGGCAGCACTCTTGCTGATCTCAATTGCAATATTCTGCCTGTTCTATTTTGGTGGTGACACCCCTGAGGCAGAGCGTTTGGTAGCCGATACTTCCATGTGGGAGCCTGCTCAGACAGATGCACTCCTGTTCTGGTTGTATGCTTTGGCTGCTGGTGCAATTCTCGTTACTTTGATTACAGCCCTCTATCAGTTTGTCAGCCTGCTGAAGCATTCTCCAAAGGACGCTTTGATGTCTCTGCTGGGCATCATCCTGTTGATTGTGTTGCTGGGTGTAACTTATACAATTGGTGACGGTACTCCACTGAACATCATTGGTTATGAGGGAACTGAGAACACTGAGACTTGGCTGAAGGTAGCAGATATGTTCTGCTATTCAATTTACTTTATGATTGCTGCGATGTGCGTGCTCATGCTGTTCTTCGCACTGCGTAAAAGATTCATCTAAAAAATTGAGAGGATTTTAATATGGCAAAAGGTAAAAGAGAAGTTCCTGAGCTGAATTCAAGCTCAACGGCGGATATTTCCTTCATTTTGCTGATCTTCTTCTTGATTACCACTTCTATGGACACTGACCAGGGTTTGGCACGTCGTCTGCCTCCTCCACCCGAGCAGAACCAGAAGAGTGATGATATTAAGTTGAAAGAACGTAACGTATTGACTGTCTTCCTCAACTTCCAAGATCAGTTGATGTGCGGTGGTGAATACATCCAAGTTACGGATTTACGCAGAAAGGCTAAGGAATTTATCGCCAATCCGAATAATGACCCCAAGATGCCTGAAAAGACAACGATTGAGGTGCCATTGTTTGGACCTACGGAGGTAACAACTAATCACGTGATTTCTTTGCGTTGCGACCGTGGTTCTTCTTACGAGGCATACATCCTTGTGCAGAATGAGTTGGTGGCTGCATACAACGAGTTGCGTAATGAGTTGGGTAATTCTAAGTTCGGTAAGGTTTATGCTGAGTGCGATGAAGTACAGCAGGAATCTATCCGTACGATCTATCCTCAGAATATTTCTGAGGCTGAACCTAAAAAGTATGGAGATAAGTAAGTATGGGAAAATTTAATAAAACCGGTGGCCGTTCACTTCCAAAGTTGAACACCTCATCATTGCCTGACTTGATCTTCTCTCTGCTGTTCTTCTTCATGATGGTAACCACCATGCGTGAGGTTGCATTGAAGGTTCAGTTCAGAGCTCCTGTAGGAACTGAGTTGGAGAAACTGGAGAAGAAGTCTTTGGTGACTTTCATCTACGTAGGTGTTCCTACTCAAGAGTTCCAGAAACAGTTGGGTACTGAGTCTCGTATTCAGTTGAACGACAGCTTCGCAGAGACTTCTGAGATTCAGGACTATATCATTGGTGAGCGTGCCAGTATGAAGGAGGAGGATCAGCCTCAGATGACTGTTTCTCTGAAAGTGGACAAAGACACCAAGATGGGTATCGTGACTGATATCAAGGAAGCTCTTCGTAGGGCTTATGCGTTGAAGATTAACTATTCTGCTGCGAAGAAGCAGTGATGGTTATCAGATAGAATGAGAGAGGGCCGCTTTTCAGCGGCCTTCTTTTTTTGTTACTCTGTGTAGAAATCAATCATCTTCCTCAAGGCCTCCTCGCACACTGGGCAGAAAGTCGGATAGTGGTTGGTGCGCATGCGACAGTTGAATGAGCCCCTGTAGATGCCTTTCTTGGAGTAGCCGCCCCCTTCGTACAGGCCTACGGCATACTTGGCTTCATCGTCAGGATTGGTAGGGGTAGGGGTGCCTGGTTTGATCAGGTGTTTCCATTTGCTGTCGAAATCCACCAGCGTGGTGATGTTGGGCTCCCATGGCTCCACATCCAGCGGATAAGTGTCAGTCATCACGTCTTGGTCGTAGAAATACTCGTCGCCCAAGGCTCCGAAGCTGTGCCCAAATTCATGCACCACCACAGGCTTGAAGTCGGGATGGTGGGCTGCTGTCAGTGTGAGCGAGTTATACACTCCACCGCCTCCATATTCTTCCGTATTGGCCAACACGATGATATGCTCGTAGGGAATGCCAGCCAACACATCGTGGATGGTTTTCATGCGTGTAGTGGTAAGGTACCTGTCAGAATAGAAAGTGCTGAAATGCGAGCTGAAGGCTGTGCGCTTCCAGTCGTTGAGCCGTGGAATGCTTACGCCGCTGTCCAACGACTCGCTGGCAACAGCCACGAAGTTGAAACGGTCCTTCATTAATTTGAACGGCTCGTGGTTGAACATGCTCTCCACCGCTATGGCCGCATCCTGATAGAAGGTGTCCATCTCTTTGGCTGTGTAGCCTTCGGCCAAGATGGCCACATCGATGCATTTCTCCGGACTGCCTGCCTGATAGATATACCTGTAGGGGGTGATGTGCGACAGGCCTTTCTGCTGAATCAGTATATCGTCAGGGTTCACCAAGTGTGTGAACTGCGTCTGCACCTTTCTGTCATAGCCGAAGAGCACCACCTCCACCTCAGTAGGCTGTTTGGGGAAAGGCACCAAGAAGGTGTTCTCAAACCCTTTGGTCAGCACTTGGGCTTCGTCTGTAGCTATCCATTCCTGAAAGAGGGTAGAGAACGAGGTCTTGTATATCACCTGCTTCGTAGCGTTGTCTCGTAGGATCACCTGTCCGTTTCCCTCCACAGGCAGTTCGCTGAGCCTTGTGCGTCTGCCAGCCCATCCAGGCAATGAGGCCAATCCGTCGATACTCACCAGTTGTTTTTCAGCATTTCCGTTGAATACATAGTCTATTCTGAGCGTCTTGTCTTCAAAGAACGCGTCGAAGTCCTGGGCAGCCAGCGTGAGGCTTTGGCTTACCACCCAAAGTGATAAAAGTAGTTTTTTCATTCTCATAAGCGTTATTTTACGCCAAAGATACGTTTTTATGTGCACTTATTGTCCATTTTTGTATTTTTTCTTCCATTTTGTTAGAAAAAGGTGTATTTTTTGTTTAACTTTGTTGACCTAATTAGAAGATTGGACAAAAGACTATTAATTTTTAACATTTTGATATGGGACATCATCAGTTAGATGCTCTGGATGAGCAGATTTTGAAAATGATTGCGAGTAATGCACGTGTTCCTTTCTTGGAAGTGGCAAGAGCGTGCAATGTTTCAGGTGCCGCTATTCACCAGCGTATTCAGAAACTTACCAGTCTTGGCATTTTGAAAGGGTCACAATATATCATCGACCCTGAGAAGATAGGCTATGGCACTTGTGCCTACATCGGACTTTATTTGAAGGATCCTTCTTCCTTCGAGTATGTGGTGAAGGCGCTGGAGTCTATCCCCGAAGTGGTGGAATGTCATTTCACTACAGGCAAGTACGACATGTTCATCAAGTTGTATGCACGCAACAACCATCATTTGTTGAGTATCATTCACGATAAGCTGCAGCCGCTGAACCTGGCTCGTACGGAGACCCTCATCTCCTTCCACGAGGCTATGAAGCGACAGATGCCTATCATTATCACTTCAGACAATGAAGAGGACGACGATGTAGATTCTATGGCAGAGATTGACCAGGCTACAGAGTAAGTCGCATTATCTGCGCTCGTAATTCACAAAGGCATAATTGCAGGGATGCTTCTCATCGGCTTGGTGAGGCTCCCTGCTTTTTTCTTGCCACACATCTTCGCGGATGGTGGGGAAGAAGGCATCGGCCTGGGGGGCAGTGGCCTCTATCAGCGTCATGCACAGTTCGTCGGCCAGGGGCATGGCCTGGGCATAGACACTAGCTCCTCCGATGATATACACATGCTCGTTCTCCTCACAGTGTGCCAAGGCTTCCTCTAAAGAATGGTATATCTCCGCCCCTTGGCAGGTGATATCCTTGCGGGTAGATATGACAATGTTCCTGCGGTGGGGCAGTGCACCCTTGGGCAGCGACTCAAAGGTCTTGCGTCCCATCAGGATGGTGTACCCTGTAGTCAGCTCCTTGAAATGCTTCATGTCTGCAGGCAGGTGGAAGAGCAACTGGTTCTTGTAGCCCAACCCGTTCTTCTGGTCTATGGCGGCGATAATGGAGATCATGGCGGCAGGGTTTTTTATACGGCCACCACACCAGCGATGTGTGGCCAAGGGTTATAGTCCGTCAGTTCAAAATCCTCGAACTTGAAGTCGAAGAGGTCTTTCACCGCCGGATTGATGCGCATCTGGGGCAGTGGGCGCGGCTCGCGTGTGAGCTGCAGCTTCACCTGCTCTATATGGTTAGTATAGATGTGGGCATCGCCAAAGGTATGCACAAAGTCGCCTGCCTTCAAGCCCGTCACCTGTGCCATCATCTTGAGCAGCAGGGCGTAGGAGGCTATGTTGAAGGGTACACCCAAGAAGAGGTCGGCACTGCGCTGGTAAAGCTGCAGGCTCAGTCGTCCGTCTGCCACGTAGAACTGGAAGAGCGTATGGCAGGGGGGCAGGGCCATCTCGTTCACTTCGGCCACGTTCCATGCACTCACGATGATGCGTCGTGAGTCAGGATTGTGCTTGATGGTATCCACCACCTGCTTTATCTGGTCTATGCTGCCTCCCTTGTAGTCGGGCCATGAGCGCCACTGATGCCCATACACAGGCCCCAGCTCACCGTTCTCGTCGGCCCATTCGTTCCAGATGCGCACCCCATGCTCCTGCAGGTAGTGTACGTTGGTGTCGCCCTTGAGAAACCAGAGCAGTTCGTAGATGATGGACTTCAAGTGAAGTTTCTTGGTAGTCAGTACGGGGAATCCGTCGTCGAGGTTGAAGCGCATCTGATGGCCGAATACGCTCAGCGTACCCGTTCCAGTGCGGTCACTTTTGGGAGTGCCTTCATCCAGCACTCGTTGCAGCAAGTCGAGATATTGTTTCATACGTTATTCCAATTTGGCAGTAAAGATAGTGAATTCCTTTCATTAAAGGAAAGGAGTGAGCAAAATTCCTGCATTGCCGCAGAATTTTTTCCAGCCCGATTTCTTTTTCCAGTAGGTGGCATCCATCGTGGTGCAGTGCTGCAGGTCGCGCTCGAAGAGGTCTGTGAGCTGCTTGGTCACCTGCTTGTCGAAGATGAAGGCGTTGGTCTCATAGTCGTAGCGCAGGCTGCGGCTGTCGAGGTTGGCTGTACCTACGGTGCAGAAGTCGTTGTCTATCATCATCACCTTGGAGTGGTGGAAACCACCGTTGAACAGATACACCTCTGCCCCCCGCTTCTGCAGGCGGTGGGCGGCTGTCTCTGCCACATCGGGGGTGAAGGGGATGTCGCTCTTGGCAGGAATCATGATTTGTACCTGTATGCCACGCTTGATGGCCCTTTTCAGCGCTTTCTTCACCAAGTGAGTGGGCACGAAGTAGGGGTTGATGATCTGTATCTTCTCTTGGGCGGCATCAATGGCGGCAGCATAGGCCCTGCGTATGTGGGCAGGGGTGGTGCGTGGAGCGCGGTCCACGATGGCGATGGGGGTGTTCAGGCTGTCGGGCCAGGTGGTGGGCTGGTGGTAGAACTCATCGCCGCCCACCTGCTGTTTGGTCTCTTTGTTCCACATCCTCAGGAAGATGTCCTGCAGCTTGGTCACTGCCTCACCCTCTATGCGCAGGTGGATGTCGTGCCAGGCACCTATGCCCTCCAAGCCGTCCACATAGTAGTCGGCTATGTTCATGCCGCCTGTGTAGCCCACCTTTCCGTCGATGACCACGATCTTGCGATGGTCGCGTGGCACGATGTGGTTGACCCAGGGGAAGATGATGGGGTCGAACTTCACGATTTCTATCCCTTTGTCCTTGATGTCCTTGATGTGATGTTTCTTGAGCGGCTGGTTGTTGGAGGAGTTGCCAAAGGCGTCGAACATGGCACGCACTTTCACGCCCCGCTTCACCTGCTCCCCCAGAATGTCGAAGGTCAAGCCAGCGATGGAGTCGTTGCGGAAGTTGAAGTACTCCATGTGTATGTGGTCCTGCGCCTGGCGGATATGGGCGAAAAGGTCTTCAAACTTGTCGTGTCCGCTGAAGAAAAGCTGCACCTTGTTGTGTTCAGTCACCTCCACGCCCACTGACTGCAGATGCTGCCTCATGAGCATGTTGCTTGAAGGTTGCTGCGCCATGGCCTGCAACCCTCCCAGAATGAATGCCAAGAGTAATACAGTAAACTTTTTCACCTTTGTTGCTTAATGAGCAAAGACACCATGATGTTCACCAGCTTTCGGCGATGATGAGGGCTTTTGCGCAATATTTCGTGCAAAGTTACTGCTTTTGCATCAAAAAACAAAGGGCTGAGGCTTTCTATTCAGGCAGATTGGCCAATTTTCCGTAGCCCATATACAGCAACACCAGGGCCACCACGCCGATGGTCCAGGGCTCTGTGCCGCTGAATGTGTCCAATGAGCCACCTAACGTGAAGTTCTGGAACACTTCGCGCAGGGTGCCGCCCAGCAGGTTCACACCGCCAAAGTAGATGAATACGCCCATGCTGAGCACCACGGTGAGGGCAGTGAGCAGCTGGCTCACTATCCAGATCCTGCGCTCAGGCAGACGGTTCATCACCCTTCGCGAGAACCCGTCATCAGCGATCTCCTGCCTGTTCTCTCGGAAAAAATCCTTCAGTAATATTTCGTCCTTATCTTCCATATCCGTTTTGTTTTAAGTATTTAGCCATCTTCTCCTTGCCTCGGCTCAGGTGGCTTTTCACAGTGCCTGTGGGGCATCCTGTGATGGAGGAGATCTTGTCTATGCTTAGCTCTTCCATATAGAAAAGAGTGATGCAAGTGCGCTCTATGTCTTTCAGCGTGTGCAGGGCCTGGTGTATGTCGCTCCGCTGTCCGTAGTCGTCTTGCTCAGAGGTCAGGGCAGCCACTTGCACGTTGTCCAGGTCGTCAGTCTCTTTCACGCTGCGAAGATAATCATAAAAAACGTTATATGCAATACGGTAGAGCCAAGTGGAGAAACTGGCAAGGTTCCTGAAGGATGCCAGGTTGGTATATGCCTTCAGGAACGTGTCTTGCGCCAGGTCGTCGCTCAGTGCCTTGTCTCCGCACGTCTGGTTGAGGAAGAATCGTCGTATAGGCGACTGGTACTTCTTCACCAGCTTGTCAAACGCTCTGTTGTTGTGCGTCAGCAGCACTTGTGTGACCAATGCTATGTCGCTCAGTTGCTCCATATCTTTTCAGGGAGGTTATTCCACTTCTTCTGCCTCTACAGTCTCTATAGGTTCTTCTTTTTTCTGCTTCTTCAGCTCATCCAGTTCTTCCTTCAGCTTGCGCAGCTCCAAATCGTCTTCCTTCTCCTTGGTACGACGGGCGATGATGTATTGCGACACACCGTTGGCCAGTACTATCAGGCCGATGCAGGCCAGTCCGAAGCTGTCAGTCAATGCCCAGAAGAATACGAAGAGTGCAGCGCCCAAGCACATGTTCTTGATGCCTTTTCCCTCCATGTCTTTTAGTCCGTCGATAGTCTCTTTCATGTCGGCAGGCAGAGGTTCGCCCTTCTCTATCATCTTGGCGGCCAGTTCATACTTCGCCTTGCGGTTCTTGTGGCGGTAGTAGAATATCAGGCCGATGATCAGCAGTGGGCCCACGAAGATGGCCAGCACAGAGATCACAATCACCAGAATAACGCTTCCGCTGGTGAGGAAAGCGAAAACCTCTTCCATGTCAGAATCATGGTGGCTGCTGCTGCCGTTCTCGCTGATGCTTGTCTGGCTGGCGCCGATGGGATAGCGGGTGATGCTCAGTGTATCCACTTCGGCATGTCCTGCTCGCACGGTGTCGTTCACTTCTATCACCAGCCTCTCGTTGTTCAGGGTGTCAGTCTTATAGACCGTTCTTTGTTTGGCACTTGCAACCGTGCAGAGGCACAGCACGGCCATCATCATTAAAATCACTCTTTTCATATCTCTATTCATTTATTAGTTACTTGCTTTTTGGTTGCTTTTCATGAATTAGACGCAGCAACTTGTCTTTTGGTTGCAAATCTCTGCATTTTTTTTGAAAAAAAAATTATCTTTGTCGTAGAAAATACCAAAAATCAGATTTTTATGGAGATACCAGACGCTTTTATCGAACAGATGAACTACCTGTTGGGCAAGTCAGGCACAGAACGACTGGTCCAGTCGCTCTTGGAGCCTACCCCTGTCAGCATCCGCGTGAACAGGCAGAAGCCAGCCTTCCTCACGATGAATATGGATGAGCCTGTGCCTTGGAGTGCCGATGGCTGCTACCTCAAGGAGCGCCCTTCGTTCACGCTCGACCCGCTTTTCCACGCAGGCTGCTACTATGTACAGGAGGCCTCTTCCATGTTTCTGGAGCAGGTGATGCGTTGCTATGTGCAGCAGCCTGTGGTGATGCTCGACCTCTGTGCGGCTCCTGGTGGCAAGAGCACGCAGGCCGTGAGCCTGTTGCCCCAGGGCAGTCTGCTGGTGGCCAACGAGGTGATAGGCAGCAGGGCGAAGATCCTGGTGGAGAACCTCACCAAGTGGGGCAGCCCTGATGTGGTGGTGACCAACAACGACCCTTCGGCTTTCACGCCGTTAGAGAATCTCTTCGACGTGCTCCTTGCCGATGTGCCTTGCTCTGGCGAGGGGATGTTCCGCAAAGACCCTACAGCCGTGAGCGAATGGAGCCCTGAGAACGTCACGCTGTGCTGGCAGCGCCAGCGTCGCATCCTCAGTGATGTGTGGCCTGCGCTCAAGCCTGGCGGTCTGCTCATCTACAGCACCTGTACCTTCAACCAGTATGAGAATGAGGACAACATAGCCTGGATAGCCCGTGAGTTGGGAGCCGAGGTGTTGCCTGTGGAGGTTCCGCGCGCGTGGAGGATAACAGGCAATCTGACAGAAGAAGATTTTCCTGTCTATCGTTTCCTGCCGTCATACACGCGGGGTGAAGGACTTTTCATGGCGGTACTGCGCAAGCACGAGTCCGACTATCGTCCCTACAGCCCCAAGCTTCCCAAGAAGAAAGAGAAGGCACCAGCTGCTGCGCTCTCCAAAGAGGCACTGCTTCAGGCGATGGAGTGGGTGAGCGACCCTGATCGTTTCGACCTGCAGATGGAGCGTGACACCCTCACTGCATTTCCCAAGGCCTACAGCCCGTTGCTCACAGCCCTTCGTGGCTCGTTGCGCATGCTGAAGGCTGGGGTAGAGGTCGCCCACTGCAAGGGCCAGGACTTGCAGCCTGCCCATGCCCTGCTGCTCTCCTCCATATATAATAAGGTGTCGCTTCCCACCGCTGAGGTCACTCGTGAGCAAGCCATTGCCTACCTGCGCAAGGAATCCCTCACGCTGCCTGATGCCCCTCGCGGCTATGTGGTGCTCACCTATCGCCACATCCCCTTAGGCTTGGTCAAGAACCTTGGCACCAGGGCCAATAACCTTTATCCTGCGGAGTGGAGGGTAAGGAAGATGAATTGAGAATTACTCGTTCATTTCTTTCGCACGGGCGAAAGAAACGAACCAAAGAAAGCCCGCCGACTGCACTTGCGCAGCTAAAATTGCGGCTATTCTCACTAAGCGCCGCAAGACGTCCCCTTCGGGGTCTTATGCGGTGCGGCGCTTTTAACGTGAGAATCTTGCAATTTCTTCACGCTGCTCCAGTGAGGTCGGAACTAAATCAACATTGAGCATTGAGCTTCGCTCCTATTTCCTCGCGACTCGGCATAGCCCAAGCAAGCTTGGCTCTGCTCTCGCTGCTCGGAAAAGTGAGCATTGCCATGCGACACGAATCTATTTAATCTAAAATACCATCCTTCCTAAGATGAGAAATATCCTGGCCAGCACCTCCCGTCGCTTGGTCCAGTTCTTCGTCCTTCAGTTCTATAGCGCCAGCCTCTTTGAGTTCGGCAACGAGGGCATTCACTTCCTTCATTCTTTCCGCCAGCAGTTGCTTCTTCCGAAGGATCTCTTCATTTGTTAATGTAGCCATACTTCTTTTCTTTTTAGTTTTTTTGATTCTGGTCGTAAAGATAAGATATTTTTCGGAAATTTGAGAAAAATTGCGTATAATTGACAAAAAGTTGCGGATAATTGACATCCTTTCCCCAAACTTTGCCTAACTTAGCGCTCAGAAACAAGATGTCTAACCTTTTAAAATGATAAGTCTTATGAAACCAGAAGAAGAAAAGAACGTGAAGCAGGAGCAGGAGCTTCAGGAGGAAGAGCTGGAGCAGGCTGCTGGTGGGGTTTCATTACCCATGGGTGTCAATCTTTATGATTGACGCAAAACTCATTAAAAAGAACTTTTGTAGTAAAGCGCCATTATTGTCAGCATGACCCTTGATGGGCTTTATACCGTGTTTTACAGCCCATCGGCAAGTGGTGTGTGTGGGATAAAAGGGTGTGCCAATTTTGACACACCATCTTGTTATCTGGTGATTGAGAGTTGTACTTCCCTGAAAAAGTTGAATGGTTTTACTTTAACCCTGCCATAGGTTGAATGCCTGCTGATACCTTGATCCTTATCCCTGGCAGAAGTTGAATGACTCATGAAAAGTCATCTATGTTTGATAAGCCATGGATCAATATCTTTAGAAGGATCACCCCCTCCCTGATTAAAGAGACTAACACTCCCCGTCGCTTGGTCCAGCTCTTCGTCCTTCAGTTCTATAGCGCCAGCCTCTTTGAGTTCGCTGAGGATGCTATTCACTTCCTTTATTTTTTCCGCCAGCAGTTGCTTCTTCTGCTGGATCTCTTCGTTTGTCATTGTAGCCATAATCCTATATTTGTAAGGTTATTCTGATTTTAGTGGTAAAGATAAGTATTTTTTCGGAAATTTGAGAAAAGTTGCGTATAATTGAAATCCTTTCACCAAAACTTTGCCTAGCTTAGCGGTTAGAAAAATGAAATAGGCTCCCCATTCATTGTGTGGTGGGGAGCCTACTCTGTTCACAGGCAGCAGGACGTGAGTCCCAAGGCCGTAGCAATCGCTGTCAGTGTGGTGAGTATGATGTTCACGATCACTGACCACTTATTCTTCTTTTCTGTTGTCATAGTGCTTGGAGATTTTCTGGGTGAAATAACTATCCAGTCCGAAGACTGTACCACAATAGATGAGTATCTGCGCAAATACATAGAGCACACTGTCGTGTATCTCGCCTGGCGGTGGCAAGAACAGGGCGATGAACGCCATGGCCACTCCTGCAGCAAGTAGGCCAATGGCTGTCCATTCTTTCAAACGTTTCATGTTTTTTTAAAATTGAAAATTACTTGTTCTTGTTTCTTTTGCACGGGGGAAAGAAAAAAGAACAGTAACTTAAAAAAAAAAGAAAAATTATGGAACCAAGAGGATTACGAAACAATAACCCGTTGAATATACGCAATGGCAGAAGCCGTTGGCAAGGACGCTCCAAGGAGAAATTAGACAAAGAATTTGTATGCTTTCTGACGAAAGCATTTGGCTACCGCGCAGGCTGGAAAGTCCTGCAGACCTACTACGAGAAGTTGCCCAAGGAAGGCAAGACCTTCTGCCTGAAGAACATCATCTATCGCTGGGCACCGCCCGAGGACAACAACAATACCAGAGCCTACCTGCATCAGGTAATCAAACTTACAGGAATGGCTGGTATGAAACCCTTGCCTGAGCCTTGCAGCATGGGTGGCTTCAGCTCCCTGCAGCCCATCATCGTGGCGATGACCTGTGTGGAGAACGGCATCAAGCCTGAGGAAGTGCCTGTCTCTGCTATCCTGCAAGGGTATCAGCTGGCGTTTCCCAAAGTGAAACTGGGAGGACAGTTCATATAGAAAGAGTCTAGTTTGAAGTCATAAATAAGTGAATGTTAATGTGAGATGGTCTGTCCGTCTGGCCCCATGCCGTATCGCCTGACAATAAGTTGCGGATTCTAAAGATAATAAAATAGGGCTGCAAACGCAGCCCTATTTTTGTGTTATCCCCGCTTTTAAATCATTATCATAACTCCTTCAGCCACTACTCTACGCGTTTAAAAAATCACACAAAGTCAGCCTCTTGCAGGTAGCGTGCGCTTTCAGCTACGCGCTCGAATTGATGGCCACTCATAAAGTTCTCGTCCTCCACGAAGAAATCTTTCATACCGTTGGTATAGAACTGACGGAAGATGTTTTCGTTGTTGATCATACCAGAGGCACCCAAGGCCTCACGGTCTTTCACATGCATCAGACGGAAATGCTTGGGATATTGCTGAAGATATAATACTGGATCGTTGCCTCCCAAGACAGCAGCAAGGCCATCCAGCTCAAAGCAAACCACACCAGGGTCACTCTTTTCCAACAAAATGTCGAATATCTGACGAGCCCCTTCTTCATAACGGCCAGTGAGGGAATAGACACTTTCCGTACCGCCAGGAACCACGCGCATCGCCACATTCACCTCGTTGTGGAATGTAAACAACATACCTGCATCCTGGACTATACGACCAGCGTCGTTGAAAACTTCTGCCACCAGTTCCACATCCTCTATGCTTCGACAGGTAGGTATAGCAGCCTGAACCAGATAGGTAGAGCCTAACAACGCATGATGCTCCACTGTCCGTTTCCAGAAATCCAACACTTCCTGCTTATTATCGCGAGTATAAACAGGCTGAGGGGTACGTACATGCGAGCTGGTAATCTTTAAGCCTGCATCTTCTGCCATCTTTCGATAGTCGGTCAAAGGTATCGGGTCATGAAACAAGGCGATGCTTCCATCGTTGCGATAGCCCGCCAGTTCAAGGGTGTCATAGCCCATCTCCTTCAGTCTGACAAAGCCTCCAGGGATATCTTTAGCAAGTTCTGCACACACCCCAAACACCTGCAAACCAAAGCGTTTATGTTTGGGAGCGGCATTGGTCTGCCCCCCATTCTTGCAACTTGTATTCACCATCGCCTCGATGCCAAGTAGCGACGCGCTTTTAAGAAATAATCTTCTGTTCATCATACTAATCATTATTTATTCTCATTCAAATGATAGCTGAAAATGCCACATGACTTACTTAATAATGGTACACGTTCACCTTCAATACGCCCACCTGGTCTTGGCTTATGTACACATTGCGCTCATCGCCGTTGAGCAGTCGGCCAGGGATGAACTTGCTATTCTCAAAGCGACCCTCGTAAATGGAGTCGAAGCCTGTGTATCTGGCTTTCACACCATCTTTGACGGTGATGTCGGCATTGAAGCCGTAGCCCACGAAGTAGAACTCGTCCTTGCCCGTCTGGATGATGATGCATCCACTCTGGTAAGGTGGGGTTTGCTGCTGCTGACGGGCACTGGGGGCGCCATTGAGGTCAGTGCCTGCCCCAGCGGCTGGTGCCATGAGTGCGCCTATGTCGAAACCACGACGGGGCGAGAAGAAAACCTTGTAGTCGCCCATCACCACCGTAGCAGTATCCTTGCCATTGTAGAGCAACACACCCCGCATCTCATCGGTACCCAACTTGCTCTGTATCAGTTCGTCCATGTTCTTGATGGCTGCATAGCTCTCTTTGAGCAACTCGGCATTCTTCTGGGCTGTGGGGTCTGGATTGGTATCGGCACTGTCGATGCCAAAGGGGGAGAAAGCGATAGCATCCCACTCGCCAATGGCATAGAGGGCACGTGCGCCAAAGACACTACTCTCAGGAATAAGGATAGGATTGGTACCGTTCCAGCTGTATTCCTGACAGATCTGGTCGAGCTGGGTCATGTAGCTGTTGGGCGTGAGGATGTCGAGGTGAGGGGCAATGGCTCTGTAGATATCGAAGAACTCGTCGATGGAGCAACCGTTGCCCAAGCTGCGGCCACGGGATTTCACGCCGAAAACGGAGGCGTTGACGAAGGTGGGCAGGGCATAGACCTTCTTGCCCTCGGCACAGAGGTATTCCAGATGCTGTGCAAAGCCATAGGCAGTGAACAGATGCTCCGTGAGGTTGAGGATGGGGTTGGTGCCATCGTCCTGGGTGAGGCTCTTGCCAAAGACTTCTTCCCACGACCCTGATGTCTTGCTGCCATTGCTTTCCCATGCTTTCTTCAAGTCGGGCTTCAGGGTGCTCTTGTTCTTCTTCAGGTAGTCGATGAGTTGCTTGGGCACCTCGGCTTTCCAGGCCTTCTCTGCCGCTGCGCTGAAGTCGCGCTTGGTACCACGAATGCCCGGCTCGTTCTCCACCTGCAGCATCACTACCGTGTGCTGGCTGTCCACTTCCTTGAGGTGTTGCAACAGGGCACAATAGGCCTTGGCATCGGCACGGGTGATTGCATCGTCGTAGAGGGTGAGGTTCTCCAATTCGTTGCCCTGCTCATCTATAGCGCGAGGGAAACGTTTGGGGTTGTGCTTCACCCACGTGGGGGCGTAGGTCATCATGGGGTTCTTGAAGGTTCCAAACCACAGGATCATGAGTTTGAGGTTGTTGCGACGCGCATCCTGCAGCAGTCCGTCAATGAGGGTATAGTCAAACTGACCCTCCACGGGCTCAAACTGCTCCCATGAAATGGTAGCAATCACAGAATTGAGGTTCATGGCTGCCATACGTTCCATCACGCGATTCTCCCTCATGTATTCCAAGGAAGAGGCAGTAGAATTATGTAATTCGCCACTACGCATCACGAAAGGCTTGCCATCTACTACCAGACAAGTGCTGTTTCCCACCTTCTTCAGTGCGGGAATTTCTTGTGCTTGCATGTTCATGACAGCTACAAGCAACAGGGCTGATAAAAACATTACTTTTTTCATTGATCTTTCATTCATTTAACGGTTATTACTGTACGGAGATACTTCTTCATGGCAGGAGTACCTTTGTCTTTTGTTTCTAATACCATGTGGATGGTCTGCCCCGACTGGGCATCAACAGGAACAGTGAAAGTGGTTTGTGCGGTAGTTGGACTATCCACTGTGACTTCACCCTCGTAAGTACCCACTTTCCATTGTTTCCACTGCATTGTTAGTTCATCGCCATCAGGGTCGGATACTTTGACCTTTAAGGTTACTTTCTCACCAGGAGCAGCCACTATCGCCAACGGACCTGTTATCACGGGATAATGGTTGGCATCAGCATAGTTGGGGGTCGTAGCCCATACCAAACGAGCTGCCATATCCTCTTGAATCTCTCCACCAAACTCGGGCAACACTTCATCACGTGCACCAAACCGACCAAATTGAGTGCCTAATATGGAAGTAGGGTCTATCTGCTCGCCATGTTTGGTTCGTCCTAACCAGCCACCCCATGTTTGGTCTTGCCATGCACGGAGTCCGTTATCTATCAGATTCATGTAGCAGAAGGTATCACCTTCACTGATGAAAGTCCCTTTCGGTTGGATGCGTGGATACCACACCGTGAATCCTTTCTCTTTCAGCTCGTCAACGGTATATTGCTCTGTAAGGCCGAAAAAGTCAAACGAGTCACTGCCCAACTGCCTGCCATCGCCCCAAACACGATATAGCCTCCCCATTGGGCCTTTATTAAGAATGTTTTCCTCTATCCATGCCGGCTCATAATAATGGCGGTTCTCTTCAGTCTGGTTATTTGAAGCCCCATAACCCAAAATGACACCACCTTTGGCTCGTTGAGTGTCTGCATCGGGCCAATTGGGCACAATGTAGCTTTTGTAGGTTCCATCTTGGTCGCCAGAGAGGCAAAGCACCAGCTTTTGGCACACCTTATTATAAACGGCCTCCCAGTTGGCAGTGCCTTTATACTGGTCTTCTATGCTCCGCAAGGCAGCACATAAAGTACTGGCTCCCCCCCACACCTGCACAAATACTTGGGCAGGATTCTCATCAAGCAGCACTTGCTTAATCAAGTTGGAGCCGTCGGTATCCTTTGTGTAGTCTCCTTCAAACTCTACATTGCCCCATTTCACGATACTACGGATATACTCTGGTGTAGGATAGTCGGCATCGTGTACCTTCAAATTGGGGTAAGACTCAGCGTAGGCATCTACGACCTCGTCAATAAAGCGCACGGTGCTGTCCCATCGCCATTCTGTCTGCGCCCCTAAGCCTTGGCGAGCATATTCACTGCCCTCTTTATACTGGGCAGTTCCTTTGCCATCGCCTTTCCAATGCACCCCACTGCTGGCATAGATGATGCCCTCAGTTTGGAAATCGGTGCTATAAAGCATGTAGCGAATCAGGGAATTCATATCGTCCAACTCAGGGTCGCAAGTCACAATCACACGTGGCTTTGGCATTTGCTGCTCTTGCTGACTGTCACAACTGGCAAGCAACAATACTGACACAGTTATCAATAAAATCTTCTTCATAGAAACAATAAATATTCGTTTTACATAGCAATCAATACCAGTGCTGGTAAAAAGCAGAACAATACAGCCTAGTGATGACATGCTATTTTACTTATTCTCATTCAAACGATAGCTGAAAAATGCTACATGACGGCTGTCTGGAGCCCAAGAATTGGTGTTGATGGTGCCTTGACCACCAAACAACTCTACCATGCGCTTAGGCTGTCCGCCTGTAGCTGGCATGAGCCACAACTCTACATTCTTGTTGGCAAGATGTTGGCCAGGCTCCAAGTCACCTACATGATAAGTAATATAGATTACCTGCTTGCCATCGGGCGATACGTGAGGGAACCATGCATTGCGCGTCTCATCAAATGTCATCTGCGTCTGCTCAGAGCCATCGGCATTCATACGCCACACCTGCATCAGGCCTGTCCTAACGCTGTTGAACCAGATATGCTTGCCATCGGGACTATATTCAGGCCCATCGTCAAGGCCAGGGGCAGAAGTGAGCTGCACCTCATCACCACCATCGATGGATATGGTATAAATATCGGCTCCAGCCTGATAGTCGCGGAAGGCGCAATATGCCAATGTTTTGCCATCCGGACTCCATCCGTGCAGAAAGCTGGGACTGTATGGAGTAACCAAACGAGGTGTACCACCTTCTACTGGAATCACATACACATAGGATGAATAACCAGAAGAAGCATTGGTAGATGAGCTCACTGCCAACCATTTGCCGTCGAAAGACAGGATATGATCATTGTTGCACTTGCTCACAAATTGCGTATCTACCAATCGTGCATCACCCTTACCTTCAGTATCAATCTTATAGATCAAACCACCTGAGTTGAAGTATATCCACTTGCCGTCGCGAGTCCAGTTGGGAGCCTCTGCATGATAGTTGAACTCTTTCAACACCTTGCGCTCACCTGTCTGTATATCCAACACCTCCAAGATGCTGGTCACTGTATTCTGCTGTTGTTGTGCTTGCACACCTATCGCCATGCAGAGCATTGATAATAAAAAGAATCGCTTCATAGTAATTATTTTATTGGTAAATCCATTCGTGCCATTTGTTCTCGTCATCATGACCAGCTGCCACCATGGTCTCAATAAATTGCATGCCACGCACGCCATCATCAACCGTTGGGAAGTCCAGCCATTCTGGATGAGGTTCGATGCCTGCAGCCTTCGCACGTACAGTACGGGCAAAATTACGGTAAATATTGGCAAAACTCTCGATGAAACCTTCACCATGACCACCTGGCAGACGCGTATAGTATTTAGTGCTTGGCATTAAGTATTGATAGTCGTTACCCATACGTATTTCTTCAACAGGGCGATCTGTCCAGCGCATAAAGAGCGTGTTGGGGTCACGACGGCGCCAGTCTATACTACCTTTGGTTCCATATACGCGCAGACGGATATTATTCTCCTCGCCAGCTGCCACCTGACTGGCATGTAGCAAGCCCGTAAATCCTTTGTCGAACCGCAGGAAAGCAGAAGCGTCATCATCCACAGGACGGCCTTCTGCCACATGAAGCAGGTCAGCACACAGATGGGTGACATGAGCACCTGTAACATACTCAGCCAAGTGCCAGGCATGGGTACCGATGTCGCCCACGCAACCACCCTTGCCAGCCATCTTAGGGTCGCTACGCCACATGGCATTAGCTACGCCCTTCAACTCCACGCGATCGGTAAGCCAACCTTGTGAATATTCCACATATACACGACGAACCTGGCCAATATCCCCATGTGCAATGCGAGCCTTGGCTTCCTTGATGGCAGGATAGGCGGCGTATGCATGCATCAGTGCCAAGGTCAGTCCTGTTTCATGCACTTTCTTGCTCAGACTGATCGCCTCTTCCAAGGAGAAGGTCATGGGTTTCTCAATCACCACATTGAAACCCAACTCAAGCGCACGCATGGCTGGTTCATAATGGTATTTATTAGGTGTAACGATAGTCACGAAGTCCATACGCTCGCCTTCTGGCAGCTGTGACTCTTTCTCCATCATCTCCTCCCAATTCTGATAAATGCGCTCATCAGGGATGTAATAAGAACGACCAGAAGCCAATGATGTCTGGTAGTTCACACTGAAGCATCCACACACCAGTTCAATCTCATTTTCCATTAATGCTGCACGACGATGCACGCCACCGATGAAGGAATCACTACCTCCACCAATCATTCCCATTCTCAGTTTTCTTGCTTTCATCATTATTTTTGTTAAATTTTAATTTTCTGATTGCAAAATTACACTTCCCGATACAAGGATGCAAGATGTGGGCACACCCTTTCTGAATTTGGGATATATAGGACATGGTTATGTATGCTGTTTATCAGATGTTTATATTTTTAACTTAGGACATGCAGATAACTTTTTGGGGACATTGTTTTGATAAAAGAAACATATCCTTTATCTTTGCATCAAAAGTAAGATTCTATGAAAAAGATGCTGCTCATAGTATTATCATGTTTGCCTTTGTACATCTACCCACAAAAGCAGGTGTTGGATAATTATTACCAGCACCTTGACAGTGTGATAGCCGATTATCCGCTGTATCGGGAACAGATTAACCACAGGATAGACAGTCTGCGTACGAGGCTCAGTCTTACTGACAGACAAACTGAAGCCTACCGTCTGAATGTTGAGATAGGCAGACGCTATTCTTGGTACATGGGTGATTCTGCACTGTTCTACTATAACCAGGCAGAAGCCATTGCCAAAAAACTTGATAGACAGGACTTAGAGAACACTCTGTTATACCATAAGTTCAGGTTGCTGACTGAAATGGGATTGCTGATGGAGGCCAATGATGTTTATAGCCAAATCCAACTTGATAATATGCCAGAGGAATTTAAAGCCAGCTGCGATGTGGCACGTCTGCTCATGACTTTCCAACAGTGGCGACTTTCTGGTGCTATCCCTTTCGAAGAACAAACAATGCTTACCCAACAACTGCAGAGTCACATCACTCCGCAAGACACCATCAATGACATTTGGGCTCTCTATTGGGCAGAAGATTTCGACGGCAAACAGCAGATGGTATGCGATGCCTTTGAGAAACGGTTCAGGAAACTGGCGGCACGCCAGGATGTAGATGCTGGGCAAATGCTGTATTACGGAACAAATTCTTATGTCCTCAGCCATGAAGACTATATCAGATGTCTATGCCTTTCTACGGAATACAAGATAAAACTGGGCGATAACAGCCTCTCGCCCCTCATCGACCTGGTGCATATCCTGATGGAGGAAGGCGATTATGCCCGAGCCAACAATTACCTTAGTTATGTGTTGAAGGTACAGGCTGAATTTCCCGACCGTACACGCAGCAACGAACTTGCCTCTCTGGTCAACAGCTTGTCAGACAGAATTATACAGGTTCAAGAGCGCGAGCAACGAAACACCACCACATTCCTGATATGGCTATCAGTAGCTTTCGGACTGGTTTTGTTATTGTTGGGCACCCAGATGCTTTCGTTACGCAAAATGCGCAAGCAAAGTGGGGAGATATCCGACTATAACAACCTTTTGAAAGACAAAATAGCGGAGTTATCGGCAGCCCAACAAAAATTGAGTCTGACGAACGATGAGCTGAATGAGGCCAATTATATCAAAGAAGAATATATTGGTGGCTTGTTTTCATCATGTGCTACCTATATAGATAAGCTTGAGGCTTTTCGTCTGAACATCAATCGCAAAGCAAAAACAGGTAAGATAGAGGACGTGTTACGATACACAGCACCTGATAGTCCGCTGTTGCAAAGCGAAATCAAAGAACTGAACCAAAGCTTCGACAGGACTTTCCTGACCATATATCCCTCTTTCGTGGCCGACTTCAACACTTTGCTGAAAGATGACTGCCAGATAAGTGTAAAAGAAGGCAAGTTGAACACTGAGTTACGCATCTGTGCTTTGATATGGTTAGGGATCGAAAGCAGTGGTAAGATAGCCAGTCTGCTGCACGTGGCTCCAAAAACTATCTACAATGCCAATGCCCGACTAAGAGGTATGTTGAGAAAAGAAGTTCCCACGACAGAACTTTTCATTGCTGCTGTGAGAGCGTTAGGAAGAGAAACACTCTAGGATGTAATTATTAAAATTCAAAACATTTGCAAAATTCAAATCAGCCATTTATATTTGCATCTGAAATCCCCCCTTGTATGCAAATTACTTGGGTCAAGCTCCCTATGGGGGGCTTTACTTTTAATTTTAACTCGCAAATAGAAAAGACGGTAGATCCTAATCCGACACGTAACGAATCGTTACGTTTTTTTGTGTAGCCCACCCAAACATTTTTGTGAATCATATGCTTTTTTGACAGGAAAATGCTATATTTGCAGAACAGTTAAATGATTGTTCAAAACGAGTGATGGATAAATAATGAATATGAGGAAACCGTCGTACATACCACCGTTTGCGGTAAGTGCAGAAGCCATCAATCTGATAGCTGAAATCTCTGCGCAGATAGAGCGCTACGCTATCCGTTTGGAGCAGGAAGATGGGCTGCGGCTGCGCAAGGCGAATCGTATCAAGACTATTCACTCCTCATTGGCCATTGAGGGTAATACGCTTTCTGAGGATGAGGTGCGCGACATCATCGATGGTAAGCATGTGGTGGCTCCCATCCGTCAGATTGCAGGCCTTTCCATGGAAGAGACAGCACAGCTTTGACATGGAAAGGCCGTTTCCAAGGAGTCGTATCATCATAAAATAGCTGAGTAAGGGTCTTTTTTTATCTCCAGAAAGCATAAATTGTTTTTTTTCACTATTTTTGTGGGCAAATTCAATGGGAAGAAGGAGATAGTATGAAGATGTCTAAGTCATGGATACTTGCCACCATACTGACGACAGCCACGATGCTGTTGTCAGTGACGGCGTGTTCGAGCGACAATGGCGTGACACCTTCACCTATGCCAACCCCTACGCCAACGCCAACGCCGACTCCCACGCCTACGCCTTCGACCCGCGAAGTGGTGAAGAAAGTGGCAGTGGTGGCACCCATAGGCGATGCTGCCACCAAGACACGGTTGGAACGCACGGCATCGTGGCTCGCAGAGAACCTCAAGGAGGCGCAGCAGGGTGATACCCTGGTCGTGAGCCTGCAGGTGGAATGGTATGACGAGCAGGGCGCCAACATGGAGACCTTGGGCAGCCAACTGGCAGGGCGCAACGACCTCATGTCCATTGTGGGCCCTTTTGACAACGGGCTGATGGAAGCCTTCGCCTCCACCTGCAAAAAGACACACAAACCGCTCATCGCCCCCACCATCACCAGCGAGGAAGTGATTCGCAAATATGCGGTCTCTGCGGCGGGAGCATTTGACAAGGTGAACAAGGAACCCTTCTTCTGGCCGCTCTGCGAGACAGATGTGAAGCTCACGGAAACCATGCTCGAAAATTTCGTGACACAGATAGGCAGCTTCTCGGATAAGGGAACACTCAAAGCGGCTTTCTTCTCACCCCACAACGCCTTCGGAAAGACCTTCTACGACTGGGCTCCCTTCCATGCCAGCAACATGAACGTGAACCTGGCGTACAACGAGGCTTACGCCAGCGACAGCGAGTTGCAAAGCCGCTTTGCGGATTACTTGAAACAGTTGGATGAGGACTACGACGGTGCGCTGAACTATAGTACGTTGAACAACAACTTCCTGAACAACAGTTTCTGCATTGTGGAGAACGCACAGCAGATGGCCGATATTGCCAAGGAGCGCCGCAAGAGGATAGAGGAAAGTTTGAAACCTTACCTCACGGATGCGGACGATGTCAATTTCGACGAGTTGTGGAACCTGTACGAAAGTGTAAGCCGCACGTGGTTTGTGAATCCATCCATGAGTGAAGACGCACTCAGTGCCTTGGGTGAGCGCAACGCGGGCATCTTGCGAGGCTATCAGGGCTTCATGCCCTATGCCGACCTCTCTACGGGCTTTGAGGCGGCCTATCGGAAGCGTTTCGGCACGCCGCCCACCTTTGCCGAGTGCAAGTTGTACGACGGGTTGCTGCTGAGTGCCTTGACGGCCTATATGTACGAGTATCTGGTGGTGGCTGACAGGCAGACGTTCTTTGCAGAATACAGTGACAACGAACTGATGAACCACATGATGGCGATAGTGGGCCTGAAAGTGGATGACACGAGTGTGGAAGCCGCACAACCTGCCTGGCAGGGCAATGCCCTGAAGCGGTTTCTGAGCGAGGTGCGTGACCCTGAAACGGCTGTACCCGTCTTGTGCGGAGCCAGTGGAACCATCCTGTTCGATATAGAGACCTGCCGTCAGATAGGCAGCAACACTTACCTGCTCTGGCAAATAGACCAAGGCAAGCTGCGCCCCCTCACATACTTCACTTCCAAGGGGAAACAAGGGGTCAACGCCTCTATCTCATGGGATTTGTTCTATGACGAAGAGACGGTGAAGAAAAGCTTTGCTGAAATGGCCACTGACAAGGATTTGGGCATCACCTACCCTGAACTGACCAGCCAATATGCCGTGCTGGTGCAGGGCAGCAACGGCATGAGCAACTATCGCCATCAGGCCGACGTGTTGGGCATGTACCAGCTGCTGCGCAAAAACGGATTCGACGATGACCATATCATACTGATCGTGGACAAAGCCCTGGCCAACCATCCGCAGAATACGGATCAAGGGGTGATACGCAACGAGGAAGGCGGCGATGACCTGCTGAAAGGAGCTGTGATAGACTATGACAACAACAGCCTGAGTGCCAGCGATGTGGCGGATATCCTTATGGGGAAATCATCGGACAAGCTGCCTGTGGTTTTGCCACAGGATGCAGGGCAGAACGTGCTGTTCTACTGGAGCGGACACGGGCGTAACGACACCCACTATGGGGTGGACGAACTGGCGTGGCTCGACACACCTGCGCGGAGCGGACTGACAGCCGGCATGATGCAGCAGGCAGTGGAGCAGATGACGAGGCGCAAACTACTGGTGGTGGTGGAGCCTTGCTACTCAGAGGGGGTGATCCTGTCGCTGCAGGGACAGAAGGGCGTGTTGGCCATGGCCAGTGCCAGCGGTGAGGAACAGTCGTGGGCAGACAACTGGAACCCCAACCTGGCGGGCGGCACCTGGATGTGCGACCGCTTCTCGCGCAACCTGCTGTACTGCCTCTCCAAAAACCCTGCCATCACCTACCGCGACCTCTACTTCTACTGCATGGAGAACACCATAGGGTCGCACGTGAAGCTGGTGAATGCCGAAAACTTCGGCAACCTGTATATCACCACCCCTGAAGAGTTTGTGGTAAATAAGAATAAAATTAATAATTAAAAAAAGATTGCTATGATGAAAAAGAACAGATTTTGGATGACCTTAGTCATCGCGCTATGCAGCATCACCTTGATAAGCATGGGCTCATGCAGCAGTGATGACGATCCAAACATTACCACTGATCCTGATGATGAGGAGATGTGGAAAGAGATGTACAGGGAACTCGACCCGCAGTTGGTGGACAGCACAAGCATTGCCATGTATGATTTTTACAAGGGTATATATGAAGGCGCCACACAGAGTAATGACCCTGAAGATGAAAACGTGGCCGCCTGGGCGAAGCTGAACATGGACAAGTTGTATCATGTGGCTGACTCTGTGGCTAAGGCAGAGGGTGGCAACGACTATACGATTGCCATCAGTGCTTTCTTGGGAAGACTCAGACTCAAGACGACTACCATCGAATACAATACGATAGCTGCCGATGGTTCAAAAATCAGGCTCACCACACTGGTAGCATGGCCCTTCATTCGCGGTTGGTTCAATCCGTACCCTGACCATGTGGTGCTGGGATGCCATGCCACGATTGGTTCCAATGCTGAGAGACCTACCAACTTCGCCGCTTTGGACTTTACTTCCGATGTGAGTATTCTGGTGGGACATTGGGCCAGTACTGATTCGGCCATTGAAATGTGTCTGGAATTTTGGGGCATGCCTATCGAACCTGCTGAGTGCTTGGTGGTGATGCCCGATTACGAAGGTTTCGGCAACACCAAAAACCGCAGTCATCCCTACCTGAACAGAGAGGTACAGGCACGTCAATGCTTGGATGCTGCGAGGAGTGGTATCAGCTGGTATAGAGAGAACGAGAAGTCGTTGGAGAAAAACTGGAAACTTGTCTCCATAGGTTATTCCCAGGGTGGTGCCGTGTCTGCAGCCACTTACCGCTATTACATCGACAACAAGAAGAGCTATCCGGGACTGAACTATGTGGGTGCCCTCTGCGGTGACGGTCCGTATGACCCATTCGCCACACTGAAATACTACTGCGATATCGATGTGATGGATATGCCTTGCGCACCTGCCATGGTGATCAAGGGCCTGTTTGACTCCGATAAAGAGATGATTGCCTCTGGCAACAAACTGGAAGACTATCTGACAGATGATTTCATCAAGACAGGTATCTTCGAGGGTATCGCCTCCAAGACCAAGACCACTGGTCAGTTAGACGAAATGGTCTATGGCTATATCGCCAAACATCCTGACTGCACCCTGAAATATAACCCAGCTTACAAAGGACGCGAAGTCAGGGCCAGCACAGTGCTCAGACCCGACGTGTTCGAATACATCAAAAACGGCACAGTGCCTGCTGACGCCGATCGTAAGAAGAAAGTGGAGTTGCTGGCACACTGCCTGAAAAAGAACGCGCTGATCTACAAGAGCGATACGGAGAACTGGACACCATCTTCGGGCGCAAAATTCACCTTCTACCATGGCAAGCAAGACATTGTGGTGCCTTACTACAACTTCCAGTCGGTAGCAGATGCCTGGAAAGACTTCAGGAAACAGACCCGCTTGATCACCTACGATGGAGGTATAGACGGACACTCTGAAATAGGGCAGCAGTTCTTCCTCAATTGCGTGATTCCAGAGACTTACCTGTTCTTCCATAATAAGTGGACATCCGCGGAATATACCACGAAAGAAACGACCAAAATCTAAGGGCGGACTTACGTATGTGGTAGTTTCTGACCAATAACAATATGGTGTGCTCTTTGAAGGAACGCACCATATTTTTCCCAGAAACCTTTGGCTATCCGCCCACTTTGTGCTATCTTCGCACTGAAAATGTAGAAACCGTATGTTGCAATCTGTAAAAGAAAAGATAATCTTGGGCATCGACCCTGGCACCACCATCATGGGCTATGGGGTGATCAAGGTGGTGGGAACCAAAGTGGAACTGGTGGCGATGGGGGTGATAGACCTGCGGAAGTTTACCGACCACTACCTGAAGTTGCGACATATACAGGAACGGGTGCTGGGCATCATTGAGAGCTACCTGCCTGACGAACTGGCCATAGAGGCTCCGTTCTATGGCAAGAACGTGCAGAGTATGCTGAAACTGGGGCGTGCGCAAGGCGTGGCTATGGCGGCTGCCATCAGTCGCGACATCCCCATCACGGAATATGCGCCGCTGAAAATCAAGATGGCCATCACAGGCAATGGGGAGGCCTCGAAAGAGCAGGTGGCGGGCATGTTGCAGCGGCTGCTGCACTTCGACAAGGAGGAGATGCCCACCTTTCTTGATGCCACTGATGCCCTGGGTGCCGCCTACTGCCACTACCTGCAGATGGGTGCCCCCAAGGTGGAGAAGGGCTACAAGAGCTGGAAGGATTTTGTGGAGAAGAATCCGAAGAAGGTGGTTAAATAAATTGAACATTGAACATTGAACATTGAACATTATCCTTGCGGGATGATAAGAGATGAAATATGAAACTATGATACGGAAACTGATTATGATTGGAATGGCGATGGGTGTGATGATGAGTTGCAAGCCAGAGAAAGTGCAGTATGCATCGTTTGACGAATACCCTGTGCGGACAGACGATTTGGTGGAAATGAGCTATTCGCCTGCAGAGACGGTATTCACCCTTTGGGCACCAAATGCCGATGAGGTGCGCGTGTTGATCTATGAGGAAGGGGAGGGTGGACATCCGATGGAAACACTCACTTTGGACTTGGGAGAGCAGGGCACCTGGAAGGCTGTGGTCAAGAAAGACCTGAAGGGCCGCTTCTATGCCTTCAACGTGAAGAACAACGGACTGTGGTTGGGGGATACACCTGGCATCAATGCCCATGCAGTGGGCGTGAATGGACAGCGTGGTGCCATCATTGATATGAACGAGACCAATCCTGAGGGGTGGAGTGCTGACAAGGCCCCCGCCCTGAAGAGCATTGATGAGGCAGTGATCTACGAGATGCATCATCGTGACTTCTCCGTACACCCCTCCTCAGGCATAGAGCACAGGGGTAAGTACCTGGCCCTCACAGAGCAGGGCACCCGTTCGCCTGAAGGACTGCCTACTGGCATCGACCACCTCAAGGAATTGGGCGTGACCCACGTACACCTGCTGCCCAGCTACGACTATGCCAGCGTGGATGAGCATTCGTTGGAGGCAGGGAAGTACAACTGGGGCTACGACCCGCTGAACTACAACGTGCCTGACGGTTCGTACTCCACTGACCCCTATACCCCTGAGGTCCGCATCCGCGAGTTCAAGCAGATGGTGCAGGCGTTGCATCAGGCAGGTATCCGTGTGGTACTCGATGTGGTGTTCAACCATACCTTCAATACCGAGGACAGCAACTTTGAGCACACTGTGCCTGGCTATTTCTACCGCAAGACGGAGGACGGGCAGTGGGCCAATGCCTCAGGCTGTGGCAACGAGACCGCCAGCGACCGCCCCATGATGCGCAAGTACATGGTGGAGAGTGTGCGCTACTGGATGCGCGAGTATCACCTGGACGGCTTCCGCTTCGACCTGATGGGTATCCATGACATAGAGACCATGAACGCCATCCGCGAGGCAGCCGTGCAGATAGACCCGCAGGTGCTGATTTACGGCGAGGGATGGGCAGCCAGCAGTCCGCAACTGCCTGAAGACCAGTTGGCCATGAAAGCCAATGTGGCCCAGCTGTCTGGCATTGCCGCCTTCAGCGACGAGATGCGCGACGGCTTGCGCGGCCCTTGGAACGACGATGCGCTGGGTGCCTTCCTGGCTGGAAAGGCTGGAAACGAAGAGAGTATCAAGTTTGGCTTGGTGGGAGCCATAGAGCATCCTGCCATCGACTATACCAAGGTGAACTATAGCCAGAAACCTTGGGCTGCGCAGCCCACACAGATGATCAGCTATGTGTCTTGCCACGACGATATGTGCTTGGTTGACAGGCTGAAAGCCAGCGTGGAGGGCATCCGACCCGATGAGATAACCCGCTTGGACAAGTTGGCACAGACCGCTGTGCTCACCTCGCAGGGCATACCTTTCATCTTCGCTGGGGAGGAGGTGATGCGCGACAAGCAGGGGGTGCACAACAGTTTTGAGAGTCCTGACGAGATCAATGTGATAGACTGGCACCGACTGGCCACCCACTACGATGTATATACCTACTATAAGAACCTGATAGCCCTGCGCCGCCACCATGTGGCCTTCCATATGGGCGATGCCGAGCGGGTGCGCAGCGGGTTGAGTTTCCTGCCTGTGGAGCAGGAGAATGTGATAGTCTACCGCCTGCAGGACAGCCGTGACGAGTGGAAAGACATCGTGGTAGTGCTCAATGCCCGCAAGGACTATGCCAAGGTGGAAGTGCCCGCTGGACGCTACTTGGTGGTGTGTCGCGACGGTGTGGTGAGCGAGCAGGGCTTGGGCTATGCCTACGGACCTGTGACGATGGTGCCTCCACAGTCGGCCATGATACTGGTGATGCAATAAAAAGGACAGACAGATGAGTTTTGCTACGATACAGCTGAGAGAGGCAGTAGCCCGTGTGCCTGAGGTGCGACTGGCGGCTCCTGTGAACTTGGAAATCCTCCATGGGGAGCATGTGGCCCTTATGGGGCCTAATGCATCAGGCAAGAGCCTGCTGGTGGACATGCTGACGGGTAAGGCGGCTCTCTTGGGAGTGGGTGGCATCAGGTACGATTTCCGCCCATCGCCCTTCCCAGAGGTGTATAAGAACATCAAGTACATCACTTTCCGTGACACCTACGGGTCTTCCGACACCAACTACTACTATCAGATGCGTTGGAACACCACAGACCATGAGGTGGTGCCTACGGTACGCGAGTTGCTGGGCGACTACGAGGAGTCTGACCTTCAACGGCAGCTCTTTGAGATGTTCCACTTGGCGCCGATGATTGACAAACCCATCATCACGCTGTCGAGTGGTGAGATGCGCAAATTCCAGTTGACCAAGATATTACTCACCCGTCCGCGCATCGTCATCATGGACAATCCCTTCATCGGACTGGATGCTGCCACGCGTGTCTTGCTGAACGATCTGCTCACGCAGCTGTCGAAGTTGGATGGCCTGCAGATTATCCTGGTGCTTTCGATGCTCGATGATGTGCCTGCGTTCATCACCCATGTGCTGCCCATGGAGGACAACCGCCTGTTGCCCAAGCTCACCCGTGCGGAATACTTGGCAAAGTTCAAGCAGCAGGATGCAGTGCATCGTGCACAGGAGGAAACCACCTATCTGGAATTGCAAAAGAAGATAGAGGAGTTGCCTGCGAACGATTCATCGTTGGATAATTCCCAACCAAGTCACGGCGAAGCCGAAATGCTCACTTTTCCGAGCAGTGAGAGCAGAGCCAAGCTTGCTTGGGCTATGCCGAGTCGCGAGGAAATAGGAGCGAAGTTCAATAAAGACGAAGTCGTCCGCCTGAACAACGTTTCCATCCGCTACGACGAGCGCACCATCCTGAAAGCCTTGGACTGGACAGTGCATCGTGGCGAGAAATGGGCGCTGAGCGGAGCCAACGGCTCAGGCAAGAGCACCCTGCTCAGTCTGGTATGTGCCGACAATCCGCAGTCGTATGCCTGCGACATCTCCCTCTTTGGGCGCAAGCGCGGTACAGGCGAGAGCATCTGGGACATCAAGAAGCACATAGGCTATGTGAGTCCGGAGATGCATCGCGCCTACCTCAAGAACCTGCCTGCCGTGGAGATAGTGGCCAGCGGATTGCACGATACCATAGGCCTGTATGTGAAGCCCAAGCCAGAGCAGATTGCCATCTGCCAGTGGTGGATGGACATCTTCGGGGTGGGGCACCTGAAAAACCGCCCCTTCCTGCGCCTGTCGAGCGGAGAGCAACGCTTGGTGCTGCTGGCGCGTGCGTTTGTGAAAGACCCTGAGCTGCTGATACTCGATGAGCCGCTGCACGGACTGGATACCTATAACCGCCGTAGGGTGAAGCGCATCATCGAAGCCTTCTGCCGTCGCAAGGACAAGACCATGATTATGGTGACGCACTATGCGGAGGAACTGCCTGCGACGATTACCCACCGATTGGATTTATGATGTAGGATCGGCTTAATAGTCAAACAATGAACAGACTGACTCGACTGATAGTGACCTTCCTGCTCTGGACGCTGCTCTTTGCCTTGCAGAAGCCAGTGTTTATGGGGTATTACTTTAAGCTCTACGGCGATGCCTCGTTGAAGGACTGGTGGGAGGTGGTGTGGAACGGACTGCCGCTCGACCTCTCGATGGCTGGCTACCTCACGGCCATTCCAGCCTTGTTGCTCATCGCTTCTGTGTGGACCCAGAAAGAATGGTTTTCCAAGGTGGCTCCCTATTATTTCAAGGTAGCGGCCTTGCTGGTGGCAGTGATCTTCGTGGTCGATTTGGGACTCTACGATTTCTGGGGCTTCCGACTCGATGCCACGCCTCTGTTCTATTTCTTCACTTCGCCCGCTGACGCGCTGGCCAGTGTGGGGTGGGGCTTCAAACTCTTGGCAGTGCTGCTGATGCTGTTCCTCACGATTTTCATCTACCTGCTTTTCCGCTGGTTGGTGATCACGCCGTTGATGAAACGCATCCCCAGCAACATGCGCATCCCCCATACGGTGGGACTGGCCCTCTGTGCGGCTGCACTGTTCATCCCCATCCGTGGAGGATTCTCTGAGGCTACGATGAACACAGGCCATGTGTATTACAGCGAGAACATGCTGCTGAACCATGCCGCCACCAATCCTGCCTTCAACCTGATGGAGTCGCTAAGCAAAGAGGGTGATTTTGCCCATCAGTACCGCTTCCTGGACGATGCGGAGGCCGATGCCGAATTTGCGAAGCTGCAAGACCCGCAAGTGGCGCTTGGCACGCAGACGGAGGTATTGGCAGAAACCATCTTGAAACAGAGTGAAGATTCGCTGCACAACCTCTTCACCACCAAGACTCCAGAGGTCATAATGGTGATACTGGAAAGCTTCTCCAACAAGTTGGTGCCCTCGCTGGGGGGAGAGCCTGTAGCTGTCAATCTGGATATGCTGGCAGAGGAATCTGTCTTCTTCACCCATTTCTATGCCAACAGCTTCCGCACCGATCGTGGACTGGTGTCTATCTTGAGTGGATATCCTGCCCAGCCCACCATGAGCCTGATGAAATACCCGCGCAAGACCCAGGGCTTGGCTTCCATAGCCAACACCCTCCGACTGGTGGGGTATGAGACTGACTACTACTATGGTGGTGATGCCAACTTCACCAACATGCGGTCTTACCTCAGGGCATCAGGGTTCAACAAGATTGTCTCTGAGGACGATTTTGAGGCCGAACAGCGCACTGGCAAGTGG
>Ga0310786_10000988_pt1 | contig 45495 bp, 59 predicted proteins | sample AusTroGonzalo_MG_FD_203881 | JGI IMG/M metagenome (GOLD analysis project Ga0310786, IMG submission 203881) | Bovine rumen microbial communities from tropical cattle in Woodstock, Queensland, Australia - Gonzalo_03 (v2) (version 2) | ecosystem: Host-associated > Mammals > Digestive system >...
ATTTCCTGCGCCAGTTTCATAACTTCGGCATTGGTCATGCCTGTCTGGCGCTGAAGAGACCGCAATGCACGCTCTATGTCATTGATAGACTTTTGATTGAGGCCTGCAGAAATTGTTTGGCCCAACTTCTTAGCCTGAGCTTCCGCAAGACCAATTTCCTTGCCGTATTTCTCCCACTCGCGCTGATGTTTTGATATATCAGTGCCAAGCGCACGCACCGAAACTTTTATATTAGCAAGGCTTTGAATCGCACCTTTTGCCACTTTTGTGATGTCTGCTTGCTCAAAGATGCCCTGCAATTCGGTTTCTATCTGCTTTGATGTCTGGCTAACCTTACGACCAACCTCTTCAAGTTTACGTTGTAATGGCGTGGCATCGCCATTTATCATGATATAAACGCCACCATGTGATGCATTATATGCCATGATTATTTACCTCCGCCAATTACAACTTTTTTACCGGACAGAACACTTTGTATGATTGCATCGATATTTGATAATAGCGTTTGTTCAGCCGGACGGATAAATGGAGAAGCCGGGACGTGTTCGCCCGTGTTTTCGCCCCACAGCCATTTGATATGTCCGTACTCAAGCAAGTGGGCGTGTGGGGCAGAAGCCCCTGCTATGTATTGCTGTTGGTTGAAACGACTACGTTTGCCCTTGATGCGGCTTTTCAAGTTCCCAGAGTTTTTCCACCACTTGACGCCCAGATTCGCAGACATGCTGGAATTTTCAAACTTCTTGGCGTTTTTCTTGATTTCAGAGGCAGCAAAGGAGGAGCATTTTTTAAGGATCTCTTCGAGATATTCGCCATATTGATCCATGATGTAGTCAATGGGTATGCCTACGTCATGTGTGCCTTGATGTTGCCGCGTTGCCATGCTTGCCTCTCAAAAAAAGAGCGGGGGTATTTGCCCCCGCCCCCTCCATGATTTAACGCCGTCTAGGTGCTATCGTATGGTTTCGTCTGTTGTTCCTTTGAGCTTCATCATTTTTTCGCTCTTTCGCTTCGATTCTACGAATTACATTTTCGACGGCCCGAACCTTTTTCCAGATGGCTTCCGATATGTCTATGTGCATGCTGTCAGCCAGCATCTTTAATGCGACGTAATCAAAACCTATTGTGCCGCCCATTCCGGCGACTCGTATTTGTGTTATTCCAGCCTGCAACAACCGCCAAGCATCATAGTTCCCTGGGAGTAGTTCAGGGCACCTGCCATCACAATCGTCGCATTTGGGAGGATTTTCCTTACCCTTATACGCAGTTTTGCAGGCATCGCAATACTTGGCGCCATCTCCTGCGTACCACTCCCAGACTTCGGCTAGTTTTTTTCTTCTTTCTCTACGCCAAATGATTCGGCGTTGATTTCCTGCTGGACGCGCAAGCAATCTTTAAAAGCCATCTCGTCTATATCTTTTTCAGGAATGCCAGCCATTGCTAAAACCATGAAAGTCTCCTCAAAGGGAACCTTCTTTTCAGCGGCCATTATTTTCTTTATGTCTTTTCCCTTCAGGGGAGAGATGTTATAAGTTTTTTCCTTGTCTCCAACAAGAACTGTAACTTGACGCGACATAGTTCCTCCTTTTGATTGCTACGCTTTTTTAATTCCTGTAAAATATCACATAGCAAAAATCGCTGTAGATGTAAATGATTATGGAATATGGTGCGTCACATGAACAACACAAATCGTCACTTTTATACTCGATTTAACGACATATGGGAAAGTGAATTAAAAAAAATTATCCCCATCGAAACAAAACCTGATATACGAGGTCTGGGCAACGCAGTTTTATTGCCATTGCGTAGGCGAAAAGATTTGCAGGTGAAGGCTTTTGAAGGAGGCGTTGTCAACAGTCGCGGTCAGTTTGTGTCCGGCGTGCAGCGATCAAAAAGGAATTTCCAACTACCGTTTTCCTGCAACAAAGGATATAGAGTAGAGGCCCCCAGATACGTTGATGAAAAAACAGTGTTTGGAGGCGTAATTTTCGGCCATTTCGGGCACGTTCTCATAGATACATGTTCAAGGCTGTGGCATTTTGCGGAAAATCCTGACGACGGTCTGCAAAGGGCCTTTGTGAGCACGCCTGAAACAACCTTCAAATACGGCAAACTCTTTGATCTGGCAGGCATGGACTGGAAAATCATTGAGGAACCAACGCGATTCAGGAAAGTTGTCGTACCGGGGGAGGCTTTTTTCTCAAACGACCGGGGGGGCAAAACATGGCTAGAATGGTGGGATTTTTTGAGGGAAAGAGCGCTTCAAGTCGCAAATCACGGCAAATTTCTCGACAAAATTTATCTCACACGCACGCAATTTACTGGAAATGACGGCATTAACGAAGAATTTTATGAAAAATACTGGCAAAAACTGGGATATACCGTCATTTCGCCTGAAAAACTGCCGCTTGAGGAACAAATTTGCCTCATTTCACACGCGAAAAGCGTTGTCTGCACAATGGGAACGCTTGCGCACATGCTTGTTTTCGCCCAAGACGGAATTGATGTGACGCTGCTCCTGCGTTCACCATCAAGCATTATGCGTGGCCAGATGGCAATTAACATGCTCCGGCGTTTCAACTGGCGCTGCATTGAGGCCACGATCAATCCACTTCCTACAAGCCAGAGCAACGGGGCTTTTTTCTATGCTCCAACGCCGCAATTTCGTGAATTTTGCGCAGAAAACGGCCTACCGCAGCCGGATGGCTTCACGCCAACGCCGGAAATGACAGAGGCGTACCTGCGAAAATGGGTCGCAAACTACTCAAAAATGCTTTCGTGGCATTACATCCAAAAAACGCCTTGCGTGGATTTCCTCGCCGCGTTGTCCTACTTCTTGACAGGTACGGAGATCGACAAAAAAACCTACGCAGACCACAAATACTAAAAAAGCCCGGACGAATCCGGGCTTAATGCGTTTCATACTATGAGGCGGCTTAGTAAGTGGCAACGCTGTTGACCAACGTGGCGACGACGACAGAATCATCAGAACTGTTAGCGAAATATGCCACAAAGGGGAATTGCGCCATGATGCCAGTCGGGCCGTCCACAGTCGGCCCTTGGTACTGAAGCTGTACTTCAGGGAATTTGAAAGACAGGCTGTTGCTGGCATCAATGGCGATATCAAGTTCAAGCGCCATTTCTGTTGAGGCTTTAGCAGCGGCAAGCAATGTGGTGTCCGTGAAAAGGCAGGACATTGTGCCGGTCACGCTCATAATGCCCTCTGGAATATCGTACACCATGCCCTGACCGCCGATTGTGCGGATAGAGGTGTCCAAACCATTGTCAATGGTGAAGTCCATCTGCGTACAAGTGGCAAAAGTGGTGCCGTCCTTTTTCAAAGCCGCCTGAAAGTTATTCAGTCGCTTCAACGTCACCAATGAGGCGCTGCTGTCGTAATCTGTAGTCGAATAAGCAGCATCACGGCCAGCGAGGGAGAAGGTGGCGGTCAGTTCTTCGTCGCCACCAACGGTCATACTCATTGAAGAGCATTTCACGCCAGTGAAAAGACCATACGACTCGGTTGCCGTGCCGTATGTGCACTGCACGACGCCTGACGGTGTGGTGTCGCTGACTTTGTAGACATGGGTGTATGTCGTTGAGCCAGTGGTCGTGGGAGCGCCGAGCAGCAACTTGAGCCAATAGCCAAAAGCGTTTACGTCAACAGGAACCACCACGTCGCCGGTCACCTCTGTGTTGCCATCGAACGGCTCAACGGGGTCACGACGACCTGTGAGGGTCTGGGCAGTATTTTTATTTCTGGAGACATTAAGCCCAAACGTATTGATTGGAAGAATCACGCCTGCACGGTCGGCAGCGTCGGGGAGCGTGCCGAAAACAGATTCATAGTCCATCAAACATTGGGTTTTATACCCTCTTGCGACTGGATCAGCCATGATATTTTACCTCCGAAGTCTATTTGTTAATTTATTCAGTAGCATTTTCACAATACCAGATGGTGTACTCCATAAGGATGCGAAAATACTTTGTTTCACCGTCAAACGAGTCAACATCTTCGTCGAGATGCGCTCCCCAAGGGCCGCTGGCTGGCATGACTGCGCGGACAGCTTTTGCGGCGTTTTTACAGTCTGTTAGACTACGGCCCCAACAATCAATCTGCATTTTGATGACTTCCAGACCAGACGCGCCCATGAGCGTGTTTGCCGGTCTGCCGTATATCCTCTGGAAACTGACGCAAGGCATTTTCGCCGTCTGTGGTATATACAGACAATAAATGCGATCACCGACGACAGCCGCAAGGTCTGCGCTTGACTTCAGCGTAGCGGAGAGGATTTTTTCAAAGTCTACGGCGCTTGGCATCACCAGCCCTCCGGCTCTTCTTCTGTCGTCGTCACATCTTCTGTCGTAACATCTTCCGTTGTTACATCTTCCGTTGTTACATCTTCAGTCGTAGTTGTGTCAGGCTCTTCCTGATCGTATTGTTCAAAACTATAGACATGACATCTTGCTATCGTTTCACGACATCTATTGTCCTGTAAAACGGCATCAATATTATAGTAGATTCCATTGTGCTGAATGTGCATGTCGGTAGTCAGGTCTGCCCGATACCTCATACGAATGTCATACGTTGCAACTGATTGCGTCTGGTCACCAGCAAAGAACTCATGCCCACGTTTCAACGGTTCAATCGCCGCCCAGACAGTTGCTATGACTTGCCAGCCGTCCGGCAAAGGTGCACTAAAGTCGTCCAATCCCTGTGTCCGAGAGAGAATCTGCACCCTGTGCCTGTAAGGACCAATGCGCATGACACACCTCTCAGCAATCGGGGATCAAATACGGGTCAAGCAGAGCATCCACGAAGTTCCGCGAGAACTCAAAGAAGTTACTTCCTGATACATAAGACTCGCGTTGCTCATAAAAATCGCCTAGCCGCGTGAACATCCATTTGACCATATCTTCAGGCACTTCGCCATCAGTATAGCCACAAGTCAGGGTGACAACGACTTGTCCTTTCGGAAAGTCAACAGCCGGTGTCAATGTCGCAAAAAGCGGCACAGCAAGACCGCCAGAAGCGAACTCATACAACGCAGGGTCAACCTCAACGCCATCGACCTTTACTGACGTACAAGCAGAACATGGAGTCACCGGAACTTGTGACGACATCAGAAGCTCTCCAGCAGTCCATTGCCATGAAGACGTGCGAATAACACGCCGAGTCTTTCCCTCTGCTTCGGCACGCGCCGCAGAGATCATCATCGCAATCAGGTCGTCATCGTCGTCAGTATCTACACGCAAGTAAGACTTGGCATCGGCAAGCGAAATAGGTTCGCTGCCTGTAACTTCAATGCACGCCAAAGATACTGTGTTTGCGAGATACTGAGACATGGCTTACTTCCTGCGTTTTCTGCTTTTCTTGGCGACGGCTTCAGCGACTTCTTCCACGGCATCAGTAACGGGGGCTTCAACCACAGGAGCTGGCTTTGCCTTCTTTGGCGCGTCCATAAAGACAGCCTTTTTCCTTGAGACAAAATGCCTGCACGCATCGGCGGCCATCTCAATGACGCAGCCTTTCGGATAGTGCCGCTTCGTTTTGTCCTGCACTGTGACATCTTCAATAAACTTGATCAGCATGGTTTACTCCAAGGCGGGGCCGAAACCCCGCCCGTGTTTTCGTCAACCGCTATTCAGTGGTTGTTGCCTCGGAGGTGGTTGTGGTTTCGCCACCGCCGCCAGCACGTTCAGCCAGAGCCACAAAGGCACTGTACGTCGTCGTGCCATCGCTGCCAGTGATGGGGGCAGTCCACCAGGGCTTGCCGCCGATGCGCATAATGAAGCGGTAAGTCATAATGTCATAATCGAAATAGAGGTGCATGGACACGTCAGCACGCATACCAACGGTCTTAGTAACCGCCATATACTGCGTGAGGTCGAGCAGCATGATGTCGCCCACGTCGCCAAGAGCGGAGCAGGCTTCGGAGGCAATGACAGGACGGCCCATCAAGCGGCTATAAGGACGTTCTTCAAGGCCATTCGGAGGCAAGTAAACAGGAACGGCTGTTCCAGTGCCGGGGAACGCCATTGACATGAGCTGTTCGCTCACAATGGGATTGCACACCCAGATGGCGCGGTTTTGTCCTCGTGCATGCAGACGCGACCACATGGCGCAGATATTCTTAAATGTGACGGTATCGGCGGCCTGATCAGCTTCAGCGTCAACAGTCACAAGAGCATCGGAATTGAGCACGCCAAGAGGCTGGCCGTAGGTGTCGCCAGTGCCACTGATAATCGCCTTGTTCAGCGTGTAGCCCAACACTTCCGGCACACGGCTGGAAATATAACGGCTGACTGCCGGGGCATCTTCCAGAATTTCCTCGGTGACAGGGAGCAGGGCGGCCAGCTTTTGCAGCTTGATCGTGGTCTCGCCAAGAGCCACTTTGCTTTCGGTGATCTTGCTGCCTTCAGCTGTCCAGTTGACGCGCACGCCGCCGGTAGCCTGCCAAGGAGTCGTCTGGTCGGTGGGAAATGTCAGGGAGTTGCTTGAGCTGGTCTGCTGGTCGCAGAAGCTCAAAAGTGATGCTTCGCCCAACACTTTGCGCCAGATTTCATTGCGGAAGTCCGGTGGCACAGCATATCCACCATCGGCGGGAGTCCCTTCCGAAGATGTGGCACTGGGAGCGTCGAGCAAAAGGCGCGGATCAATACGACCGCCGCCACGGACACTTGCTTTCTGCACGGCCAACGCGAACTCGCCCATGTGGTGGAAGCCATGCTGTCCGTACTGACTGGGACCCGCATCCACAATGGATTTGTATTCCTTGACGACAGGCTTCTGCTGAACCTTGTGAGGCTGCATGCCACTTGCGAGAATAGCGCCAGCTCCGGCATCTTCCTGCGCTGCGGGGGCTTCGGGAGCCACAATGCGACCAACGCTGCCCTGCAAATGCGCGGCTTGTGCCTGCATACGTTCACGGCGGTCAATGTCCACCTGAAGCGCGTCAAACTCATCGCAGCAAGCCTTGATCTGCGCTGCTTCGTCTTCAGTCAGAGGGCGGCCTTCGGCATCGGCTGCGGCTTGCACAACCTGAGCTTTTTCAGAAAGCACAGTCTGACGGGTCATAAGGTCTTCAATGGTCACTGCCTCACAACAGAACTTTTGGGCCACGCCGCCTAACATGGCAAGCGCTTTTTGGATGCTAGACATTTTACTGTCCCTCCAGTGTTTTATGCCTGCCCGCATGCGCGGCGGCTATTACATTTTAACGCCATACGGGCGACCATCGCTCGCATAGCTTTATCCTGCGGCAGCGCTATTTTTTCGGCCACCACAGGAGTGTTTTTGTAACGATAGCGGCTCAAATCGTATTTGGCCGCGATCTCAATGGGATCTGTAATCTGATCTACAAAACCGGCCTTAAGCGATTCGTCAGCATTGAACCACGTTTCGGCGTTCATCCAATCAGAGATTTGCTCCAATGTTGATTTGTCTTTCGTCTTGGCAGCATATGTTCCGGCCAAAGAGTCGCGTACAAGGTCAAGCTGGTCGGCGACCTTTCGCATCTCGGCAGAATCGCCAGCCGTCATCGTCCACGGATTGTGAATCATGTAGACGGCATTCCCGGCCATGCGCACCTCGTCACCGGCAAGAGCGACAACGGACGCAATGGACAACGCCATGCCGTCAATCTCAGTCACAATGCGTGCTGGAAACTTCTTGAGGCTGTTGTACATGGCAAGGCCGTCGAACACGTTGCCACCCGGTGAATTGATGCGGAGCGTGATCTCTTTCACTCCAGCAAGGTTTTTCAACTCGTCAGACAAGTCCTTTGCCGTGACAGAATCACCGCTCCAGCTTTCGCCAATATCACCGTAAAGCCAGATATCGGCGCGGTCTTTCGCTTTATTCTCAATTTTCAGGGCCATTTTCGCCCTCCTGTGTTTCATTCATTCCTTGCGACTGTGCGGCAGCGGAAATAGGAATCATCTGCGCCTGCACAAAGTGTTCGTCGCCGCCTTCAACTGGTGGCAAGTCTTCCCATGCGCGGCAGTCGTTGATGCTGAAAATTCCGTTCGTCACGCCGCCCTTGTAGTATTCCATGCGGGACTTGTTATCGCCGCGCAAAAGGCCGCGCACGTCGATCTTTGTGTAATAGCCGTCTACAGAACCTCGTAGCAACTTGTAGTCTGCTTCTTCTTCCAGCTTCTTAACCCACGGCATGAGCGCGTCTGTCACAAACTCCAAGCTCTGGTGCTCAATGTTGCTGAAAGTGGCGCGTTCCATATCTGCCAGCTTGTGAGGAGGCACGCCGAACCACCTTGCAATTTCCTCAATGCCAAAGCGTCTTGACTCAAGGAATTGGGCATCTTCGGGCCTGATTGTAACCGCCTCAAATTTCATGCCCTCTTCCATAAGGATTGGCTTACCGGCGTTCTCGCGGCCCATGTAGCGTTTCGCAAATTGCGTTTTAAGGCGCTCTGCGGCTTCTGGAGAAAGTCTGCCTGGATGCGTAATGATGCCAGACGGGACAAGTTGATTCTCCATCAGCTTATTGTTGGTGTCCTCGGACGCCAAGCCTGCGGCAATACTCTTGGCAGCATAGCCAACAATTGAGTCGCCAATAAGCCCGTCACCCAAGCCCTTAAGGTGGAAAATCCGGCTTTGCGGAAGCTCGAACACGCGGCCATCCAGGGCAAAGTACCTATAAAAAACGTCAAGCGTTTCTTCGCTGCGGAAAATCTGCATGCGACTGGGCAGCAGACGCCAGAGAGCGCGTGGCATGCCGTTGCGTGAAAATTCGATCTCCGCGTACCCGTTGCCCCATAAAAGGGCATCACGCACCAATGTTTCCTTGAAACACATGGCCGACATTTCTTTGCATGGGCGTGAATGCAAGAGGTAGTGAACGGGATGACTCCACTCCTGCCGCATGTCACGGAGGACAGACCACGGCAACCACCCGATAGTCTGGGAGATCAACGCCGTTGCGCGATAGACAGCACTGTACGTTCTCGCCCTGTCAGGAGTAACGGCCACGCCGCCAGTATAGGCGAAAGGCTCTATCTGAATTTCTGGTAAATATGGCGCTGTCTGCCTTTTTGCAAAGATTCTGCTAAACCAGCCCATATTTCCCCCTAAAGTTCGATGAATCCGCGATTTTCGTACACGGATTCTGCATCTTCATGCAATTTTGCCCGCGAAAGTGCCATGATTGCGGCCACAATTCCGTCTATTTTGTTCTCCGGCTTTTCCTTGCCGGGATAGTAAGACTTAGTTTTCGTACTGCGTAACACCACATTACTGGCCTGCCACGTCAGCATCGGATCGCCGTCGTGGTGGAGCTGTCCGGCCAGATAAAGCGCCTCAAATTCTTTCATCGGCTCGGAGATGTTTGCCGGGCCTTGATTGATTTCAACGCAAGGAAAAGACACCTGTTCCCGCACTTCCTGCATTAGCATTTCCGCCTCGTGCGGATCGTATGCTAATTCCTGAATCGAAAATTCTTGTGAAAACGCCAGCAAGTCATCCATCAGGTAACGGTAGTCAGTTCGTGCGCCGGGAGTCTCCGTTAAAAATCCCTCAGCTACCCACCGCTGATAGTGGCTGTTTTCCGGCAAGTTAATTGTGTCCTCTGGCAAGTAATACTTTCCGAACAGATAATATTCGTCACCGCGTCGGAACATCAGCATCATGGCCGTGAGGTCAACTTTGCTGGCCAAGTCAACGCCGATCCAGCACTTTTCGCCCTGAAAATCTTTGAGGGCTATGTCTTGCTGGCAGGCGTTCCACTTCACCATGTTGATCCACGCTGTGCCAGTGTTGCTCCATATGTTCAAATGCTTACACTTCAGGATGTTTTGACGGCTTGCCAAGGTCATGGCTTCGCTTCGTCTCGCCTCAAGAAAATCTTGATAAATCGACACGCCAGCATTCGGATTTGCTTTTTTCCACGCTTCGGGCTTTGTCCAATCGTCCTCATCATCGACGCTGTAGATCACGCTGAAAAGCGTATCGTTCTTGAGCGCTCCATTGAGGACTTTGATGGCTTCATCACGCTTGGCGTAGCAGGGATGTGAGCTATCAATGCCAGCCGTTGTTATCACGACAAGCATCGGCTGAGAGCGTGCTCCCATGCCTGTTAGCATCGTGTCATAAAGCTCCGGCGTCGGGTGTTCGTGGTATTCGTCAACGATGGCACAATGAGGGCTTGCACCGTCGCCGGGTTTGCCTATCAACGGTTCAAATTTACTGGCGTTGTCGAGTATCCAAAGCGCTTTTGCACCGATGCCTATGCCGAAGTGCTTGGCAAAAGCCGGATTCTTAAGGCACATCTGCCTAGCTGGTCCAAATACTTCCCACGCTTGCTTCTCGCTTGTTGCTCCGGCGTAGACTTCCGCACCCGGTTCATTGTCAGCGCAGAACATATATAGCCCGACTATTGCACCGATAACGGACTTGCCGTTTTTTCTGGGAATTTCGTCATATATCTCGCGGAAACGACGCAAGCCGTCTGATTTGCGAAGCCAACCGAAAGGCACAGCCAACAAAAAACACTGCCACGGCTGTAACATAATGCGCTTTCCTGCCCATTCACGACCCTTCACATGAACCATCATTGAAGCAAAAGCGCATATTCTATTGGCTGCATTGACATCCCAACGAAAAGGAAATGTCTTTTTCTGACTCGCCTTTAAGTCGTCAAGGTGACGCCTGCACGCATTTTTAACATGTGCACAAGCCTTAACGCGGCCAGAAACGACTTTCTTTGCGTAGTCAGTCGCAATGGTTGCGAAGTCTTTTTGTGCTGCCTTGGTAGTCATTTGATTAAGCATACACCAAGGCAAAAAGGAAAATAAAGAGAAAATAGGATTTTCTGGACGGTTTTTTTACTGAAGTTCTTGCGTAGCTGCCTCGGACTTCATCAGTTCACCAGAAGAGAATTGCTCCCACTCGTTCTCTTTTGGCTTTGTATCTACTTTTATCTTTGAACGCGACGCAGGAGTTAAACCGAACTCAACAAGAAATTTATGAATCTGATCTAGCGAATTGTTGATGACATACAACGCCGGATTACGCATCGGCATTTCGTTTTTACCGTAGATGATCATCCCGTCAGTATTGATGACTTTAACAGCTTCGACCCATCTGGCATACGCTTCAGCATAAGACGCCAAAGCGACATCATCACCCTCTTTAAAAACACCAAGACGGTCAAGAAGCTCAGCCTTACGCGCATATTCCTCAGCAGCCAACGGTGAGAGGTGTGCTGGTGGCGTAAGGTCTGACGCCTTGCCTGGAGTCGGAGCTTCCTTGTTATCACGCCAAGGTCGATGCGTCCCTTTCAGCTTTTTGATCTCAGCGGGGATTGTCTTTCTTCCACAGTTGCTCTTTCCTGCCATCGCCATCCTTCCTTTTCCTGCCGTGGTGTTCTTCATGGCACGCCCTGCACACGGCCTCCAGATTGTCCCAAAAATCGTTGAACTGGTTGTGGTCTTTGTGATGCACTACCGTAGCTGGTGCTCCACATCTTTCGCACAGTGGATTTTGCCGGAGCTTTGCCGCACGCAATCGCTGCCAAGCAGCGCCGTAGCCACGCTTTGTCGAACCGCCTCTGTTGTCGTGGGTCTTGCGGTAATCCTGCCGCCGCTGCTCCCGTTCCTGTGCCATGCTCTGGTGCTCCACGCAAAAGCCGTTGCGCTCGGTGGTCAGGTTATTGCAACCAGCCTTGAGGCATGGCTTTGGCGGTCGCTGCGGTGCGCGTTTTTGCGTAGGGGAAATTCCCTCACGCGGGGAGTGGGCACGGGGAAGGAGAGGAGGCTGGGGAGGAGAGGAAGGGGTTGTGTTACGTTCTATCATGTTCGTGTTACGAAAGCTCTATTCTGGCCTTGTGAAAAGGAAGGGCGCACGCTCGGTCTACAACGAAAAGCCGTAGAAATTTCACTCCCCCCCTCCATGTGGGGGGCGGCCACCCTTCGGGAGCCAACTTCCGACCGGCATACCCCCACCTATATCCCTAATTTCACGACCAACTCGGAAGACCACGGCATCAAGAATACTGCCTCCCATATATGCCGAAACTGAGATGATCGCGGCCTCTACGTTTGGCCCAAGGTGGTAGTAATCAAGGCCCCAAAAAACCACTTGCCCAACAAAGATGGACGTGGTTAGGCTGGTAAAGAAATGGCGCCAGCTTTGCCAGCCGTATTTAGTAAAGCGGACAAAGGAGGCAGCCAGAGAGAGCAACAACGGCACTCCGGCACCAGCGAAAAGCTCGCTCAAGTTGCCCCAGAAACCAGTCCCGTCAGTCATCCTTGTCTCTCCCATGACGCGCCTCCATTTTGCCTGACCACTCGCGCAAGGCAGTCAGTCTGGCGTCACACACATCCAGAGCCTCTTGCAGGTCGATAATGTACCTAGTAGCCGTGACAGCGTAGGCTTTAATATCATCGCCGTGCATCATTGACTCCGGCACTCGTGGTTTATCGCAGGCTGCCATTAGCGCTTGAGGAGGCGTCACAACTATTGTCTGAGGCGCTTTTGCACAGCCCGTCACGACAACGCTTGAGCAGGTCAGCAATAGTATCAGCGGCATCAGCATCTTTGAGGGCATCACGTTTCTCCTGCGCTTCATGCGATATCGTGTTACGTTTTTTATCAAACGTAGCAAAGGCCGAATTGTCAGCATCTCTGGCATCTTGCATCGTGGCTATTGCTGCTGCTTCACGCTCGGCTATCAAGTCGGCATTCCGCTTCCACTGCCACCAGTTGCAGAGCAAACTAGATATAAACACAACAGCAGCGACTATATACACAGCACGCATCACAACGACTCCACATACTTTCTCAGATCCTCAACCCTGTTAAGCCAACCTCTCAGAAACACCTTCTGGCTTACGTTGCGTGCCACAATCTGCCGATAAAAATTCTCTCTAGCATCTAAGATAGCTTGCCGCACATCTACGCTGTTGTTGTTGATCAGCGCCGCACGTGTCAGAGGGCCTAGCTTACCATCTACGTCCAGCCTTGAGCCGACGCCAACGGTGTTGTATCCACGCTGCGCCAACCTGACAGACTGAGCACATCCGCTGTTGACCGCCGCATCATAGAGCAGAACGGCCATCTGTACGGGCAGACTGTCAAGGTTAAGCCGATCCCAAAATTCATGCCGAAAGATGGCGCGTGCTTGGGTTTTGCTGAGATTACGGATTGTCTCTTTTGAAACAGGCATAGGGTAGACACCTAAGTCAATCAGCCATTGTTGATTTTTTGATGTGCTTGCCAAGTCTGACAAGAACGCTAGGGATACGCCGTAATGCGTCAACCCGCCTTTGTCAGCCGCGTCGTCGCTCAAACCGCCTTCCCATTTCGCCGTGAAATTCTGCGCCAAATCGAAATGCCCTACCATGTCTGCTCCTCAATTTGCGCAAGGATAACACGCAAAAAAGATCACAGACACCCCGCTGAACTATTTTCTGGACGGTTTTTTTCGTTAAAATCTCTGACTCTCACCCAGAACCCTTGATGCCCTGAAATAACGTACCTGAGCCTGATTCCGCATGCCGGACATTCACAATAAGCGTTCACAATATTTCCTGCCTTTCTTACACCGTACAGCCTGAGACCCTCGGAGTCTTGACCGCACTCTGGGCATGCAGGAAATCTGACTGGCCTCCCGCGTTCAGGCATTTTTACCTGCCATATCAGCAGCCAAAGCTAAATAACCGCAAGCGTCAACATAGTCGTCTTCATGATATCTACCGTTCCGCGCCCTAGCTATCTTTAGCAACGCCATCATCACCGCCACGTCATGACCGCTGGTGGCCCTGCCAGAATATATGCTCCATAACGCAGCTATTGTGCTGAAGCAGTCCTCTGGATTGCCGTACTGGTCTTGACGTTCACCGTTGATTACGTCATGCGCTTTAAGCAAAATATCACCACGGGAAATTACTTTTTCCTCCGTTAGATACTCCACCTGTTCCTGCGCATACGTAGGTATTTCCGTTGGCATTTTCTCGTCATCCTCCAGCGCTGTCCTGTTCAAACATTTCCCGCACAAACCGCCGTTTGCGGACTCAGCCAACGTCAAAATTGTCCCGCACCTCTCGCAGTGTAAGTCATAATCATGCAAGCCCATCAGCCTTCCCACTCCACGTTTGCCATGCGTATTGCAGTCACGATAGTATCAAGGGATTCGTCATAAACACGCTTTGGCCCCTCGTCACAAATCACGGCTTTTTCCAACTCTCTCGCCTCACCCATTACAGCGCATGCGCCGTAAGTGAGAGATTTAAACGCCCACTTGTGCGCTCCTCTCGCATAGCGTAGGCGGCTTGCAATGTGGGCAAGCAGTCTCCGCCCGCGTTCGAGATCGCCATTGCCGATCTCGACAACGACTTCCGGCGACACCAAATCCCTTTTCGCCATTATTTTTCTCCGATCTTTTTGATTTGCCATGTGCCGCCTTTTGACTTCATGACATAAGCGAACACAAACCACGGGTACTGTTCTGCGGCAATTTTATATTTTATCCATGCTTTTTCACGCCAGAACCCTTTTGTTTCATGCAGTTCCAATGTCCCGTCAGGCAGAATAAGCAAAAAATCTGGCGTATACGTCGTCCTGTCAGCCAGACGGAGACTCATCGGCTCATAGCGCCATGCAAGAACATCTCCCGCATACACCAGTGAATCTAGATATGCAGCGTATTCAACCTCCAATTTTGACCGCATGCGCTCTGTGCCGTAAGTCGCGCCTGCTTTCGGCAAACGAACAGTGGCTTTCTTGCTGCGCATTTTTGACGATTTCTGCGAGGCAATAGGCGTTGTGTTGCGCTTCGCAGCAAGGGAGGCTATCTGGTCAACGGTCAAATTCTTGTAGTCTTTGCCGCGAATATCCTTTGCCAAAATTGTTAGCATCAACAACCTCCTGTCCGTGAGGATCTGTGTTGTTCGCGTATGGGCAGTGCAGACAAATCAAATCTCCATACTGGCCTATGAAGCAGACGTCACAGCCCATTGTCTTCGCCTTGAAGCGTAAATCCACCGGGATCGTCGCCTTCAACGAAGTCACAGAACGCCTTGTTAAACCGCATCCACATAGTTCCTGTCCCTGAACTTCTGCCCTTTGCCACAATCATTTTGCAGGGCATGTTGGCATCTCTCACAAAACGGCGATCCGTATGCAGGAACATGACGATATCGGCGTCCTGCTCAATAGCGCCTGATTCTCGCAGATCAGACAATTCCGGCGCTCGGTTGGACTGCTCGCCGCTACGGTTAAGCTGCGACAAGAGCAACACTGGGCAGTCGCAGTCCAAGGCAAGCTGCTTGAACGACCGCGACATTTCGGCAACCTCACGTTCACGGCTGTTGCTTTTCTCATTCGGCAGCATGAGCTGCAAATAGTCCACCACCACAAGGCCGATATGTTTATCTTGTTTTGCTAGCCTCCGCACTTCCCGTGGCGTCATGGCCTGCACTGAACGCTCAACAATCCGCAGCGGCAGGGCCTCCAAATTTGCTTTGGCCTGCATGATTTTAGGCAAGATATTTGGCGCGTATTCTACGCCTTCACGAAAGAAACGGCTGTCAATGCGTGATTCACGGGCCAGCATTCGTGCAGCTACTGTTTCGTCTTTGACTTCACGGCTAATAAACAGAACAGGCTTGCCCTGACGTGCCACCTCAACGGCCAGACAACCAGCCAAAGCCGTCTTGCCCATTCCGGGCCGCGCTGCCAACACGGCCAGTTCACCGGGAACCAAACCGCCCTTGAAAATGCGGTTAAGCTGCCCCCACGGTGTCGCAAGAGGCTTTGCAGCCACTCCAGTGGCCAGCTTGTCAACCACGCGCTGCATAATGGCCGAAAGGCTATAATCAGCGCTGTCGATGCAACCGCCCTCCAGTTTCTCAGCAATTTGAACAGCAGCGGCAGCAATCTCAGTCGGGTCGTTGCCGTATTGCTGGCAGTTGGAGACAAGCGCCGCACAAGCGGCCTCGGCCTGCGCCTTCAAGCCTTCACGGCGTACAAGATCGGCAAGATGCATAATGGCATCTTCATGGCTGGCAACGATGGACAACTCGCAGAATGAAGCTACGTCTAGCGGCGTCACGTTCCGGTATTCGTCCGAACTGCGAAGCCACTCAGCGACAGATACCGGGTCAGGCCGTTGATGCTTTTCAGCAATGGCGGCAATGGCGTGATATACGCCTGTCGCACGGAAATCCCTGCCTAAAAGGCTTGCCGGACAAGCTGCCAACACAGCGTCGGCGTCAACTGTGCGCTGGATAATGCCAACAAAGGCGGCACGCACAAACTCAACTTCGTTGTCTCGTCGAAGGTCGAACGTGTTCTGGCTCATTGCTCCAGCCTCCGGTCGTACTTGCCTTCGATGACCTTGGCGAAATTGCGAGGATGGATAAGCCACTCAAGGTCAGCGTAAAACGGTTTTCCATCCCTGCCAGTTATTTGGCCTGTAAGCCAAGGGCAATTTTCGCGTACATGGGCAAGCAAGGTTCGCCAATAGGCAACACCCTCCTCTGCGGTCGCGTACTTCCCCGCCTTCCATCGGTCAGCCCATCGGGCACGCATGAGCTTTTCCCTGTCGTTGTCCCAGATTTTCACCCGTGGGAGCATAGGCAGCTCTTCGTGATACGCCTGAACAATCGCCTTGTGAGGGCAGGTGGGCAGGTCGGGCTTGTCCGACCCTCTCTTCTCTTCTTTCTGTTCCTGCTCCTGTTCCTGCTCCTGCTCCTGATTAGGCGAAGGATGCGCGAAGGCTTGGGCAAAGGCTTTGACATAGGCTTCGCCTAAGGCTTCGGCAAAGGCTTTAATCTTGTGATATATTTGATTTTTTAGCTCACATTCAGGGCAGTTTTCCAAGCCGGCAGCCCACGATTTGAGGACATTCGGGCTTTCAGGCTGGTTGTACTTCATGAAGTTAGGAAGCCACATTAAACCGTCGCTTTCGGCGTACTTTACCATCCCCTTTTCTAAGACTTCCCGAAAGGCTTCGGCAAAGGCTTTCGCCGTCCATCCCATCTCTGGAGCTAAGCCTTGCTGAAAGGCTCTCAACGTGCCTATGGCTGTGGTTTGCGGATGGGTTAGCAGCATGAAGAACACCAGCTTTGCATTGTCGGATAATGCGCGAAACTTGGCGTCGTTCCAAATTGCGGGGGCAATCTTGCGATACTTAGCCATTTTTACCTTGCCCCCTTTTTTGAATTGCATGTCCAACAAAGCGGCTGTAGGTTGTTAGGTGATAGCTTGCCGCCTTTTGAAAATGGAACAACGTGGTCTAAGTCTAAACTCTGCCCATTGTTGAGTCGCAACGCACATTCACCTTTCCAAGAAAAAGGGATATTAACCACTTTTGCTCCACACAAAGAACATTGATAGTTAAACTTATGATAAACATACCATCGCAATGCTTTGTGCGATGGGTATTTTGAGTTAAATCTGCTATAAGAATTAACAGTCCAAATCTTGCCGTCAGGCGTAATAAAACTATTGACTTTCGTGTTCTTTTCAGGCATTATCTTCTTACCTCGTAAGTTTTTGTTGGTTCCCGTTTCATGCCCCTGTTTGCTCGCAGGGGCTTTTTTATTCCTCTATCAGTTGCTTGCACTGTCGGCATCGTCTGCAGGCTCTAGCCTTCTCCACCCACCCGTGATGCAGACCGCATGGCCTTAACTCAGGGTATTCACGACACCACTGCTTGACTTTTTCCATATCCCCGGCTCCGGCGTCTTTCTCCACGTCAAACGGCAACGCGCACACAACTCGCATCATGTATTACAACGGTCACGAATGTATGCGCTGTCAGGCGATTGTGTGACTGACTTGTCCAACGCAGGGTCGTATCCTGGGATCATAGACGGGCACACATCGAGCTGCCGGAAAAGGAGGGCCAGTGCTATGTTGACGACTTCGCTTTTGGACACCTCGCCGGACGTTGCGGCCACAATCTCGTACAGTCTTTTCTCGTTGTCCGTATCAAGACGGACGGAGAATGGTTGGGATTTAGTTGTCATTGGATGCCTCCATCAGTGCAAGCCGCTGCATGGCTTCACGCAAAGCATCTGCCTTCATGGACGCCATATCCATGCGTTTCCCGGTAAGCACTCTCGTAAGCGTTACAGGTGTCACTCCAGCCGCATAGGCAAGCCTTGTGGCAGGCATCTTGTGTTCCCTCAAAAACGACAAAACTTCATTTACGATAGGTGGTCTTTTCATGCCAGCATTTTACCAAAGGGTTAAGAAAATTTCAACAAAAAGATTCTCTCTGGTATTTGTCTAGAAAACTTCCCAATGGTATCGGATTTGCCATGAAGACATTTATTCAATCCGCATTGGACATATTGGAAAAGGCCGTCAAAAACGTAGGCAACCAAAACAAGCTGGCCGAGCGAACTGGGGTGAATCCCGTTACGCTGAATCGCTGGCTTTCTGGAGCACGTAGTCCCAAGCTGGCAGAAATTGGCAAAATATTTGATGCTTTAGGCGTTACGCTGGCTGAACCAGGCATTGATTCGGCAGAATACGCCATGATTCCAAAGGTCGAAGCAAAGGCGGGGGCTGGCAGTTCCTTAGTCACTGATGGAAGTGTCCAAGGATATTATGCTTTTAGGCATCCTTTTTTGCACCGTGTTGGCATTTCCAGCTCCAAGTCTGTAATGATGGACGTTATCGGAGAGTCAATGCAGCCTTTGATAATGCCCGGAGATACAATTCTGGTAGACTGTTCTCAGATTGAACCAAAGGACGGAGGAATTTTCCTTGTCGGTTTTGGTGAGGAATTGCTCGTCAAGCGAATGCAACGCACGCCTCGCGGGTGGCTATTGATTTCACAGAATCCCGACTATGAGCCAATACATGCCGAAGGCGCAGACGTTGATGGTTTACGCATCTATGGCCGCGTCCGGTGGTTTGGGCGGGTGGTGTAAGGAGTCATATATCAATGACAGATATATCATTTGATGAAATTGCATCAAAGGTGCTTGCTATTTGCTATGAATCATTCCCTGTTCCCTGTGATTTTTACCAAAATGATTTTATAAATACTGATAAAAATAGCGTAAATGAAGTATTTTATTATACATTCAAAAAACTAAAAGATTTCGGTTACATTACGTTTCCAAAGCCTTCAATGCCTTGTATCTCGTTTTTTAGCGTAGAGCTTACAGAAAAAGGGTTAAGCATATTGAATACACCAAACAGCTTAAAACCAAAAGAAAGATTAGGACAAACATTATTAAAATACATAAAAGCTGGGGCAAGAGAAATGGCCTTTGAAGTTGTTAGAACAATCGTTCATTTAGGAGGTCTTGGGTAGCCTTTTATAGTTATTATTGGCATATCGTTGTCAGATGAAATACTTATGATAACATCTGTTACATACAAACCCTTGGGCCAAACATCTGCGCCATTTATGTAACACCCACAGAGTTGATATGTTTTTATCGGAACATCAACATTGAGTATAACTTGCTCTTTTCCTGATTCTATAGACGATACGAAAACTTTATTATCTTTTTTTATATTCTTTTTTTGTCCATTGTTTTCAGCCAGATTTTGTTTGTCCATGTGTCCCCCCTAAAATCTTGGGCTGTGAAGCCCTTCCCGCCGCCAACGGCGTTTGTCCTGCCGCGCCTTTTTAAGCAGCCGTTTTATCCCCATCTTCCTAAAAACCGTTACCACGGTATTATCGGCATTGCTCATTATTACATAGAGCTGCCCGCGCTTAATCGTCCGACAGTTGGCGTTTGTCGCCACCTCATGCCCATGACAGAGGGCATCCCATATGTCCTCGTGGGTAATACGCCTCTCCGCGCATCGTTTTTGAGCATGGTTGGTCATTCTCAGCATACAAGCCCCGCCACCTCCACTATTGGCAAAAAAAATAATATGAAAAATAATGCCATCAGGCAATAAACTTCTTGACATTTTTTTACCTTTTGGTATTCTGACCTTGCCAACGGGGAAGAGCGCCGAACACGATCCACGGGTCAGAGTAGGCACAGGCTCCGAACCGAAGGCGACCGTCTGGGGCAGGATTCCAGAGGCCCGAACCACGAAGCCAAGCGCTTCGGAGCAGTAGGAAACCGCGAGAGATGCCCAGAATGACGGGGGAAATGCAGGACGATAGCTTAGCCCGGCTAAGAAGGGGTGCCCGAAAAACCACGGCGTGATGCGCCGGAGCCGTAAAGGCGGGAGTAACCTTAACCTTGTATCCCTCCACCTTGTCTCGCAGGGGCTGGAGCAACCAAGTGGCCGCACGAGTCGGGGTTTCGCAGGGGTCGATTGTCAGAGAACAACAGGCTTATGCCTTGGTTGATTTTTGAATGAAATTCATTTACAAGTCAAGCATGAAATTTATGCAACCAACACAAAATGAAAATTTCGTGCTAGACGGTGAAGAACTAGGAGGATTCTCTATGTTCACATCGCCTACCGAAATGGATGAGTTTGATGCTGCTATCAGGGCTGTACTCAAGGCAAAGCAAGAAGAACATCATTTAACAGACGATGCTTTAGGCAAGATGGCATTTGGTTTTATGACCGGTCGGCGTACAAAAATCCAAGCAATCTTTGTGGGCCAAGGTGCAGACAAATACCGAAAGCTGCAAAAGCTACGGCTGACTGACGTTATGAATTTGAGTGAGGCTCTTGGCATGAATTTACAAGAAGTCATGAAGAAGGCCAAAAAGTACTTGAAGGAACAGGCTCAAAATAAAGAATGAAATTCATTCGATTTAATCCTTGACATTTGAATGAATTTCATTCATTCTCTACCCAACGAACAGCTCAAAAGTTCGGGTGGTAGATCAAAGGCGTGGAGAGCGACCGGGCTGCCAAAGGCAAAGGTCTTGAACTTTAACGTGGCAGTGGTTATGTATGAACTGGAGGCACTAATGAACAAGCTGCGCCGTATCGCGGATATGCTCGAAAAGCTAGGTGTCGCTGGCATTGCGCTTGCCATCTATCAAGAGCAATCTACGGGCGTTGGATGGGCGATTCTTGCCCTTCTGTTAAGCATCTGCCTCACAAGGAGGGAATCATGACAGTATGGACAATTTATGCCGTCATTGTCGTATCCCTTGGCGCGTATGGGGTATATCTCAGAATGACTAACTAGAGAGGTACGTGACAAAACATTTACAGAGGCCCCCGGAAACGGGGGCACACAACTTTCACAGCCCCCTTGATTATTATTGGGGGCTTTTGATTGTAGTTTCATGCACGTTGATACATCACAGGTCTGGGTGTAACAGCACTTGGGCCAAATGATAGATCAACCTCAACCCCACTGGAGTTTAACCATGTATTACGCTTTTATTTCTGAAGACAGTTCGGAAAACCAATATTTTGAGACACTTGGGGAAGCCAGACACCACCTTGAACATTTCAGATGTATCGAGACACAATTAACGTATGATTCTGAGAAGCTGGTGAACGACAACTACGAGCCATGCCTAGTGCGCTGCTTTGCCAAGGAATCCGACCTGCCGGACGGTTTCGATGACCTTCCTGAGGAGGAGCAGGAGCGGTTCCTTGACGAAGCAGTTGGCGACGGCGCTTACTGCCCGTGTCTCTGCGAGTTTAAGGGTAGTTTGTCAGATTATTTTGAAGATTAAAGGTCAGCACGGCACTCGTCGTGCTCTCCTGTGGGTGGCCCCTCGATAGGTTTCGGGGGGCTTTTTTGTGACCTCACAACCACGGGCGTTTTTTAGACCGCCATCCAAAAGAAAGACGTGTCGGGTGGTCCGGCACGTCGTTCGTGGCTGTGTGGCCGCAACGCATGGGAAGTGACTGTGGCCGTGGCGGCGGGAGTGGCCTGCCGCCATTTTTATCACGTTTTCAGCGTGACGTGCATGACTCTGGGAAGGACATCCGCTGCATACAATGGCTATGTCCGGCTGATCGGTTATGGCGTTAGGGCATATCGCTTAGTGGGCTGTGAAGCCGCAAACATGCACGTTACGCTGGAGACGCGATGTATACTAATCAGTGGGGCATCGTGTCTGGCCCGTGGGGGTGGTCCTCACGGGCTTTCTTTTTACCAAAGGAGGCCAGCGTGAAATATATTTTAGTCTTCTGCTTCATGTTGGCCAATGGCCAAACGCTAGAGGCTATACGTCCGGCAGTAGATGACGGGTATAGGCCAGTGCGGAATATTCAGAGATGTGAACAACTGGCCGCTGAACAGGCAGAACGCATGCGTTCCGTTTTCGCACGCGGTAACGGGATTTTTCAGGATGTTGTGATTGAATGCAGGAGGAAGAAGCCATGAAGAAAATGAGCATCACCGCCAAGGCTATCCTTGGGTTGAGCGTAACAGCGACAGTCCTCCTTGCCTCGAATATCCAGCAATACCGGCAGCACGAAAGGCAGCAGCTCACACTGCTTCAAGCAGAACAAGAGCTAAACCATGCGCGAGCACAGAATAAAAAGCTGACCGCTCGCGTTGAATCACTACGGCGCATGGAGCCGACAACAACAGGCATGTATCAGAAGCACCTGCGCGGCATCATACGCGCCACGTTGCAACACATGGGCTGCAAGCAAGTGGCAGACTGGGAGCGATTGCTGCTGCTTACTGTAGCAGCAGAGAGCAACATGGGCACATGGACGCGACAATTACACGGCCCTGCACGCGGCATCGTACAGGTGGAGCCGAAAACTGAGCGTTGCGTGCTTAACTGGCTGCAAAAAAACAGACCAGACTTGTATGCGCGGATCAAGATCCTGCGTGTGCCAGCAAAATTGGCGATCCATGAGGCCGAGTATAACACCAGCTACGCGCTGGCTGTTTGTTATGGCGTGTACGTCATGCGAAAGGTTGACCCGAAAGGCAAGGACGCCACGTCATTGGCTGGAATCTACAAGGCAAAGTACAACACGGCAAAGGGCAAGGCCACGGTCGAAGGCGTTCTCGCCAAGCTGGATACGTTTGGGGTGCGTATATGAGCAGGAGGACTATGGAGACATATTATAGACACAAAGCAGCAGGGCTTTGTGTTCGTTGTGGAAAACCAGCCATAAGCGGAAAGGTACTCTGTGAAAACTGCCGCAAGATAAGCAGCTCTCGCGTCAATGAGAGAGTGCAATACCTAAAATCAAAAGGCATTTGCTATCAATGCGGGAAAGCTGATGCCCGTCCTGGAGGGGTATTGTGCGTTGCATGTCTTCTCAAAAGACGTGAACAAAATAAAAGGAACAACCATGTGCAAGCATAGCAAATGGTCAAGAGGATACCCATGCCGAGGCGACGGTTACCCTGATTTCATGCAAGGGAAGTATTTGCCGGGAGATGAACCGGGCTGGATATGTGAGAAAACAGACGACTATTGCTGCTCTGAGGAATGCCCTGAAGGAGAAGAATACTGGGAAGAGCACGGCGAAACGGATTACCCGGACGACTACTATGATTGATGAGGCGTCATCATGTATGACATTGAGGCTATTTTGACGGCAATTGCATATTTCATGAGCTGCCCATTGCTGGCAATCGCATTGACTGTGCTGACAGAAACATTGCGATAAATATCTTGGAACAGGGCATGGAACGGCCAGGCGAGGCTGGGCAAGGCGGGGCGAGTCGGGGCGGAGCATGGCCTGGCATGGGAGGCGGTATTGCTGCCTCATTTTTTTTGGAGGATTTAAATGGAAGCAATGCAATCAGAAACCATTGGAAAATTGGCCGCAGCACTGGCACAGGCGCAGGCAGAATTGCCAGCAGCTTTGAAGAACGCGGAAAACCCGCACTTGAGGAACCGTTATGCTGATCTTTCGGCGGTTTATGAGGCAACGCGTCAAGTGCTTCCAAGGCACGAACTCGCTGTCATTCAGACAGCCATCCCGACAGACGGAACCAGAGCCGCTATCAGAACCACACTGGCGCACAGTTCTGGAGAATGGATTGCCGGTGAATTAGTCATGCCGCTTGATCGGCAAGGTGGCCCTCAGGGCATGGGTAGTGCCCTGACGTATGCAAGGCGATACAGTTTAGCCGCGCTTGTTGGCGTCGTGTCCGAAGATGACGATGATGGAAACGCCGCGCAGGGCCGCAAGTCAAAGGCAGAAATCCAACAGGTTCGAGCTGAGGCAAAGGCCAACAACTCCAACCCAGCGACAGACCCACAAAGACGGAAAATGTACGCTATCATGGGTAAAAGATACGGAGACAACCGCGAAGCGATTATAAAAGTCATGAGCAACTTCTTTAAGCGTGAGATAAAGTCTTCAAATGAACTGACAACCGCAGAAGTTGCAAAACTGATTGATTGGTTAGAAAGCGATTCTACAATGCAGGAGGCTTATTAGATGAATTGCTGTTTGTTTGCAGGACGTTTGGTGAAGGACTGTGAAGTGCGCCAAACACAGGCTGGAAAGAGTGTTGGGAATTACACCTTGGCCGTTGATGACGGATACGGAGATAACAAGCGTACACTGTTTTTGAATTGCGTCCATTGGAATTGCGAAAAAATTGCACAATATCTCATTAAAGGCAAAGCAATAATAGTTCGAGGGAAATTACAGCAGCGCGAATACCAAGACAAAGATGGACAACAACGACGCATTATTGAGCTGAATGTCATGGAAAGTACATTTCAGCAAGGAAATGCGAGAGATGGAAACGCCAACCAACAATCCCAACAACAGCAATACCGTCAACAACCGCCTACACAGGGCGTGCTTGAACCAGTGCCGTTCTAGCCATGAAGAAAGTACTGCATGTCGGAAGTGGTGGGGTACACTTATTGGGCACGCAAGGATTTGATGCTCGTTCCTGGGAAGAAGTCAGGCTAGACATTAACCCCAAGGTAAACCCTGACATCATAGGCAGCATGACAGACATGAGCGCCGTCCAGACTGGCAGCGTTGATGCTGTGTACTCCAGCCACAACATTGAACATCTCTACGCCCATGAAGTCCCGCTAGCATTGAGCGAGTTTCGGCGTGTTCTGAAACCTGAAGGATACGCTATCATACGTTGCCCAGACATCCAGCAGGTTGCGGAAATGGTGGCACAAGGCAAGCTGCTGGACACTGCCTACACGTCACCAGCAGGGCCAATAACACCGCTGGACATTATGTATGGGCACAGATCAAGCATTGCGCAGGGCAATACCTATATGGCCCACAAAACAGCATTTACGCTGGAAACGCTGAAACAAGCGTGCATGGACGCAGGTTTCGGCATGGTGGACGGAAAGGTGAACAAAAGTGCTTTTAGCCTTTCCATACTTGCATTTGTGAAGCCATGTGCTCAGGCGAAATTTTGGGCAGTGTTTAATCAACATTTATCGTAGCTGTGGCCATCAAGCATGCCTGAGAAATCGGGCATGCCATGATGTTCGCAACCTGAGTCGCGGGCATCTGCGTATTCATCCCTACCTTACTTCGGGCCGTCTGGATTGGCTGGACGGCCCTAAAACTGTTCAAGAACTTCAGGCAAGGTGCTGTGTGGCAAGGCTGTGTAAGGCGTCGTACTGTACGGTAATGCAAATCAGTGCAAACCAATGCAAGGATATGGGCGGGTAACACCGCCCTTTTCATTTAGAGAGGAATGATATGGAAAAGCAAAAGGCGAATGTAAGTAAGAAGAATGACAGAAGATATTGGATTGGCAGTAGGACAAGTCCAGAACAACATGTAGATATATATGGTAGGCAATTAAAAGATATTTATGTATTAGAGAGCGAAGATGGTATATTTAAGCCTTTTATACAAAAATTCGATTTTCATTGTGTATGTGTATTAAGTGATTGGTTAAAGTTCTTTGACTATAAAGCAGTAAACGATCTAGTAAGACTAGACTTGAAAAACCATTTTGACGCTTATTTTGATGAATACGTTCCAAAGAATATGATATCTGGTTATATGAAAAAGGCAGATGCTGAACTTTATCGTATATGTCTTAAAAAAGTTGAGGAGGTACAGCAAAATGCCAATAAGAAAATACTTTAAAGTTGACCGAACATGGCGCGGTGCTTTGTTGAAAATGTCAAAGGACCAAGTTGCTGAGTGGACAATGGCAGTATTTGATTATGCCAATGGTGCCAAGGAGGTTGAGGTTCAAGACCCAATGGTTTCAGTTTTGTTTGAAATTTTTAAAAGCTATTATAAAAGGCAATTTCATGGCAAGTAAGACACTAAAACTTGGAGATATAGTTTTTAAAAATAAAACAACAGCAGAGAAAGAAATAAAAAATTTGTTGCATAGTGTAAAAGTTAAAGAAGATGAATACGTCGAATTAGATAAAAATATGTTTTGCGTTTTGCGTGATGTATTAGCTATGCACCCTCGTATTGAAGAAAAAATTCCAAATTTTCCAAGTGAATTAGAAAAAATAGTTATAGGAAATACGTTTGGATGTAATCATTTTTGTTATGTTTTAAATGGCAGTCCTCCAGAACCATTCTCATATAAAAAATGTTTTGCTGCAAAATCATCTTACCATAAAACATGCGTTATTGGAGCTCTAAGAGCGCTAGTTATTGAACAGGGAAAAGAATATAAGAAGAAATATATAAATGGAAAAGATACTGCTCAATGTGAACTCTCTGGGCTTATTTTTCCATCTTCAGATATGGTTGTAGACCACTATATTCCATTCGTTGACATATTTAAAAATTTTTGCAAAAAATATAATATAAACATTCAAGATATTGAAATAGAGTACAAGGATAACTGTTTCAATACTATAAATACCATAGCTGATGAACGAATACGTCAACTATTTTATGATTACCATAAAGAAAATGCTAAATTTTGTGTTATAAATAAAGAGCTTAATAGCTTACTTTCTGATATGAAAAAAGAAGGTCCAGTTTTTGAATATGCAGTAAAGTCATTTATAAAAAAACATGTATTTGCATAAATAGGCAATAAAATGCGTTTTAAGGAGTAATATAATGCCATCATTTGCAAATATCGAAGAAGAAATCTCCAACATGCTCTCCATTCCAGACGATCAACTCGATGACGAGCAAAAGGCTGCTATGGATAAGTACCTTGACGAACTTGGCACACAGGAAGCCGACAAGGTGGACTCTTTCGCCGCCTTCATACGCGCTGAATCGGCACGCAACAAATATTATCGTGAAGAGTCACAACGCTTTGCAAACAAAGCAAAAACCTCCGAAAACCGTATTAACTACATCAAATCACGATATCTCGCAACCATGCAGCAAGCCGGAGTCAAAAAGATCACCGGCAACGCTTATACACTATCAATCAGAAGCACTCCGGCAGTCGAGGTGGAAAACGTGGACTTGCTGGACGATCTGTATTGCCGCGTCATTCCAGAGCACAGGGAGCCGGACAAACAGATTATCAAGGAATATTTGCGGGCTGGCGGTAGTCTTCCAGGTTGCCGTCTAGTGCAAAGTGACAGTCTGCAAATTCGATGACCATGAAATACCATCTAGCCCCAAACCGGCGCGGCAAGCTGTGCCGCATTGTCGAAGATGTGAACGTGCCCATGCAGGTGGAAAAGCTGCGTGCAATGGGGCATGACGTCGACACAACACGGCAAGCGATAATTGCACGATTCACCAATGAACAGCTTGCCAAAGAATTTTTGGACGCATGGTACGTCGTGCATCCTGAAGAGTAAACAATGCCGCCTTCGGGCGGCTTTTTTGTTGGAGGACATATGACACATGAATTTAAGCCTTTCGATAAGGTGCTTGTTAGAGATGAAGATGAACAGTATTGGGATATAGGCTTTTTCAAAGAATATAATAGAGATTTGCACTATATTACAATGAACGGCAGTTGGAAACAGTGTATTGCCTATGAGGGAAATGAGAGTTTATTTAAGACTGTTGAAGAAATAATGGATGAAAAAGAACAGTTTAAATTTGGAGATCATGTGGCAGTTAGAGACTCTAGTTCGGGAGAATGGAGACCAGCTAGGTTTGTTTGTTTAGATAAAGTCGACGCATATCCATATATTGTACTTATTAAAGGCCATCATGCCGTAACTCGTTGGGAACAATGTAAAAATTTTATTGGTTAGTAGCCATGACAGATACAGAACTGAATGAACTTGAAGCAAAGGCTAAAGCAGCAACTCAAGGAACTTGGATGTCTGATTATTATGGTGTTTATACTCAAAATGGAATTAGCCTTCCTAGAAATCCAGAAGATTGTAAATATATAGCTGCTGCTAATCCTGCTGTTATACTTGAACTGATAACCGAGCTAAAGCAAGCAAGAAAAGAAAGAGATTGGTTAGCAGAAACTTGTGCTTTTACATTGTATAAAATTACTAATAAACTTATCTCAAAAGGTTTAGAATTAAGTTATCCTCCAACTAAAAAAGAACTACTTATTGAAGCTAAAGAAGCAACATTAAAACAATATTCTGCATTAGAACCATGTAATTTCACTGCAAATAGTAATTCTACTCCACCTAAGGAGAGCTAAATGAAATGGATTTACCTTATGGATGTGTTACCTACACTATCTGCCGTATGTGCTATACTTGCTGTACTGACAATAATAATTGCTTTAACTTATTTAATATACTGTAATGAATCCTATGGAGAAAAGTTTAATCCAAAGTCCCTAGTTGCTTGCATAACTATATTCTTAGTTTTTGCAATGACCTCTGCTCTTATTCCGGGTAAACGTGCCATAGCAATAATGGCGGTAGAAAGTGGTGTTACAAATGACCAAATAAAGGATATAGCCTCTGGTTGGCTAAAAGTGCAATGATAAGAGGAAAAAGAATGACTGAAAATGAAATACATGAGGAATTTATAAAGATACAAGCTAATAACTTAAAAAAGTTAATGGCAGAATTAGAACAAACAAGAAAAGAACGTGATTGGCTACTAAATCATATGGATGAAGAAAATTGTCCACCTAATAAGAATGAATATAGTTGTTGGAAAACTTTAACGGACATAGTAAAAACTGATTGTAAAAAATGTTGGCTTCAAGCTGCTAAGGAGGCTACATGTCAGAAGGATTAAAAGAATGTCCGAATTGCGGAAGCCACAAGGTAACATGTGAATATGGTTGGAACATGGGGACACCACATCCTGACGGACGATTTGTTATGTGTGAAGATTGTGGTCTTAGCGGAGTCTTTGATCTTAATGAAGGTTATGTCATAGCTTCATGGAACTCTCTACCACGAAAACTAAAATGGACTAAAAATAAACCTACAGTTTCAGGGTGGTACTGGTGGAGATTTGAAGAGAACATTGTCCCCCATATGGTTTATGTTGTCCTTGAATCAGTACTAAGACCAGTGGAAAAAGACAGATGGTTAATTCTATATCCTAATAGTACGGAAGAATTTGAAGTTGAAACTAGGGGTGGAGAATGGTCTGGGCCTATACCTGAACCAGAGGACGCATGAGGTTAAAGTCATGGAAATAGCTCAGATGAAAGATTTGTTTGGAACCGTTATCACTATGCTTTTTATGGCTATATTCCTTGTCGGACTTGTTGGCGCATACGTTGTAGGTGCATACAAAGCTAAGCTGCTCAATGACCGATTAGAAGAAGCTATAGGAGCATTGAAGTATGCGTTAGTTACACAACGTGAAAACTATGAAGATTTGGCTAAACAAAAAACAATTGTTGTTACTAGAAATGGTAATAATAAGGAATTAACTATTCAAGCTTTAAACACAACGCCAGAAGAATATGCTAGAAAACAACAACATGTGTCAGAACCTATGGAGAACGAATAACAATGCCTGAATTATCATACAAATACATCACAAAACCAGGGCAACTACCATTCCCGCCTTACAATCTGGATGACGGTATAGGCGTTGCTCAAGCTGGTGTGACGTTCAACATCCATCACTGCATAGTCGATCTATCAGATGTGGCCTTGTCACAACAAGACGGCGCAGCAGACGTAACATATGGATCATCTGCCATCTTTGAAAATTGCTGGTTCCGTGGCTGTGGCAAGCTCTCTCTGCTTGGTAGCGGCGACGAAGATCACAGGAGAGACGAAGAAGGCAAGCTAGTCACGTTCGTCAACTGCATCTTTGAAAACTTCGGACGACGTGGCCCTGAAGTGCAGTGCGGCATGCGTTGCACATTGGATCATTGTTGGATCAAAAATTGGGGCCATCCTGACTTCTTCTCAGTGCGTGCGTTTGGCGCATGGGCACATGACGATGGGTTGATAGTGGCCAGGGATTGCGTATTTGAGAATGAGAACAACATGAAAGCGGCGCAACGCTTGGCTGATCACATCAACCACATAAGCCAAGCTATAAAAGACAACGGCGTCAAAGCCTTGTTCGATTCAAAGACGTACATGGCTGGCTGGAAACGGGGGCTGATTGCTTCTGACAGCGGCATAGTCAGTGCCCACCATTGCTATGCAGATGATGGCGTGCTTGTGGAGAATAACGACGAACCCATGAGCGCCGACGAAGCCGATAGAATGAAGCTGCAATGGGAAAAGATGAAAGAGGTTCTGAAAAAGACATGCAAATAATAGATCCATCATTTGAAATTATAGACATGCCTGACGGCGCAGACATCCTGAAGCGCATCGAACTGGCAGGGCGTGTGTGTTATAAGTCAGAGGGAAAAATCACAGACGACAGCGCTGAAGCCTTTGTCCGTCGAATTATCAAAAGCGGTCACCATAGCGTCCTTGAACACGTCACCGCCACAGTGCGCATCATCTGTGACCGTGGTGTGACACACGAGCTGGTACGGCACAGGTTGGCGTCTTTTTGTGTTACAGGTGATACAATAATCCCGTCATATGTGGAAAAGAAGGGCCGTAGTGCTGCGAAAAGAACCATTAAGTATCTATATAAGCAGTTTCAAAGGAATATGTATAATGGGGCGCGACAATCTTTGCGCGTAAGAAGCATTGATGAAAGCACATTAACCATTGTGCCGAACAAGATTCTCAATGTTTTTTACAATGGGAAGCAAGATGTTTTTCAGTTAGAAACAGAAAGTGGGCGTATCATAAAGGCAACAGGTGAACATAGGTTTTTAAGTGAGGATGGGTGGAAAACACTCTCTACTTTGAATATAGGCGACAAAATATACGCAAATGGTATGCCCTTGTTAAATAATGAAGATTGGATAAGGCATAACTATTTGACGTTGAATAAAACAAGGGCACAGGTAGCGGCAGAAATTGGTTGTTGTGAAGCTACGTTGTTTAAGGCTTTTAAGAGGTTTGGTATTTTTAAGCCGTGGTCTGATAGGCCAAATAGACATGCAGGATACGGGAAAAAAGGCATGTTTACAAAAGAGGTATTAGAAAGATTGTCAAACTCAAAAAAAGGAGAAAAAAATCCTAAATATAAGGTGAATAGAGATGAATTAACAAGAAGTGGTGGTTATATTGAGGCAAATAAAAAGTATTCACAGAAAAAACAAGCATGTGAACTTTGTGGTGGTACGAATATATTAGAAATACATCATGTTGATAAAAACCCTAAAAACAATGACGAACAAAATATAAAAATATTGTGTTCACATTGTCATCATTTATGGCATAAACCAATGACAGTTGGTGCATTTTTAGATAAAATCATAAACATAAAACATATAGGAAAAGAAGATGTTTATGATTTAGAAATGGCTGCACCATATCATAACTATGTAGCAAACGGTCTTGTAGTACACAATTCTCAAGAATCATCACGTTATTGTGACTATAGCAATGACAAATTCGGCTCCGAGATTACCGTCATCCGCCCCATGTGGTGGGATACGTCATCTATGGAGTTCCAGTTATGGCAATATAGCATGAAAGAGGCCGCGGATGCCTATATGTCCCTGCTTGAGCAGGGGGCTACACCTCAACAGGCGCGAACAGTCTTACCAAACAGCCTCAAAACTGAAATCGTCGTGACAGCTAACATGCGTGAATGGCGTCACATTTTTTCACTTCGTTGTGACACGGCAGCTCATCCACAGATGCGGCAGGTCATGATCCCGATAATGCAGGAGTTCCATAAACGGTGTCCCGCCATGTTCGATGACATGGAGGTTTGCAAAAACAATGTCACAGATCATTGAATATCTTCCATGCCCAAAATGTTCTGACGATGTGATCGTTTCGTTGAGAAAAGACGACGATACATGGACTTGTCGGTGCATGTGCTGCCACAAAAGCGGGCCGTCAAGGCCGACGAGAGAAGAAGCTGTCACGGCATGGAACGGACTCAAACGACGCGGAGGGAAGAAATGCTTACCGCGAAAGACGTAGCAGAACAGTTGCATGTGCCGTTGTCTTGGGTGTATCGGCATAAGCGTGAGCTGGGGGGCATACAGCCATTCTCACGTTGTAATGTCAGGTTTTTTGACAACTGCATAGAGACAATGAGAGAGAGGGCCTATGCCATATCAGATGAGGAACGGGAAATGGCGCGGCAAAAAGATGATCGAAGGGATTGTCAAAACCCGCGTATTCCCAACAAAAGCAGAGGCAAAGAAGTGGGAAGCCGAACAGTCCATAGAGGCATGGACACAACAGACTACGCAGACCCCTACGGTCTGCTGGCTTGACTTCTGCACAGCATATCTTCGCATGGCGCAGGAGCGTTTCAGTAAAAAGACATGGAACGAAAAGCGCCTAGCCTGCAAACTGTCATTCCAAACCATTCCACCAGATACCTCCACAGAACTGATCACATCTCGAAACGCAATGGACGTTTTGAGACAAGTCGCCATCAAGTCCGGCAATGCAGCGAACAAGGTGCGCAAAAACCTCGCCGCCGCATGGTCATGGGGACAGGAGTTTTACGGCCTGCCACAAAACAACCCTTGGCTTGCAGTAAAACGCTTTCCAGAAGAAAGGTCGCCAAGATACGTACCACCTGAAGAAGATTTCTGGAAAGTCTACAGCGTGGCCAGCAGCAGGGATAAGGCGTTCCTGCTGTTTTTGTTTCACACAGGAGCAAGAGTAGGTGAATTGTTCAGACTAACGTGGGAGGACGTGGATTTCCACGGCAGACGGGTAAGACTTGGCACCCGTAAAACTGGTGGTCGAGGAATGGAATACGCATGGTTGCCATTGACACATCAACTGCATGAAGTGTTAGGGATGTTGAAGCTAGAAAGCACCGGCGCAGGGTTAGTGTTTCGTAACCCGCAAACTGGAAAGCAGTATACGATGCGGCAGAAGATGATGGAAAGGCTGTGTGAACGCGCTGGAGTTAAGCCGTTTGGATTCCATGCCATCAGGCATCTTGCAGCTACTACGTTAGCTTATTCTGGCCTTGATCTGCCAACGGTACAGGCCATGCTTCGGCATCACACACCAACAACAACCGCTCGATATATTCAAAGTCTCGGCATACAACCTGAAAAAATCGACGCGGTATTCAGTAACAGAAAGGGGGCGAAGGTCACCGCCTTCACCCCTTCCAAAACAGCGATTGGCACATGAATTGGCACACTGCTAATCGCCTATTCAAAAAACTTGGCGTCACCAACGGGATTTGAACCCGTCTTGGCGGCTTGAGAGAGCGTATCCCCTCCAGCTCATACCAATAAAATCGCCAAGTTACATTCCTATCTGTTGCCATCTCTCCCATCCTTTTGCACACATTTGGCACATAGATTGTCACGCGGTACATGAGCATGCCACCGTTGAAAAGGTCGCGCAATTTCCCTATTGTCCGATTTTACAACGGAGGGTTCATGTATGGAATATGTTTTGATATGGATAGTTTGCGCCGTGTTTACTGCTGTCATAGCCAGTAGTAAGGGCAGAAGAGGATTTGTGTGGTTTTTGCTTGCTCTCTTGATTAGCCCTGTCGCATTGCTTGCAGTAGGCTTTATGCCTGCCAAGAAGAAAGAAGAGGAAACGCAAGCCACCACCGAAGACGCAAAGCCCAAGAAAATAGCCGACTCAACTGAGCGCAAATGCCCATTCTGCGCGGAAATCATCAAAGCAGAGGCTGTCGTATGCCGCTTCTGTGGGCGTGACGTTGAGCCTGTCAAGCCAGAACCAGCAGAAATCCAGTTTCCTTGCCCACACTGTGGCGCGGAATGTATCGACCACAAGGATGATGGCTGGTGCCACACATGTAAGCGATACTTTGAGGGCGGTGGCAAGCATATGGACTAATTATCCAACATTACCACAGGAAATTTTTAGCCCCGATCAAACGGGGCTTTTTTACTTCTTTACATCCCTCACATACCGTTATATGGTGGCCTCACGGCCTTGAACAGCCGAACTAAGGCAGTGTGCCGCCTGTGCTGAAAAGCGGTTTTTCTTATTTGTCAAGCTGTTTTCTTGCTTGCCGTTAAGCTACAATCGTACTCAACAGGCGGGAGTCCACATACCATATAAGACCCTTGGGGAAAGTGTGTGGGGCGTTCCTTAGGCGCTGTTCAAGCTCCCGCCCTTTTCATTGTGAAAAGGGACTTTGAACTACCTAAGGAGGGCACAATGTGCCAACTATCCCCCGTTACCTTCCACGGTGACACCATTTTCTGCATTGACTATCACGGCGAACCTTTTACACCTATGAAGCCCATTGTTGAAAATATGGGCCTTGGTTGGGCGTCACAAAGCCAAAAACTCAACGCCTACAAGGATAGGTGGACTGTTACGAACATCGTAACGGTTGCACAAGATGGCAAAGAACGCGAAACCTTGTGTATGCCCGTCCGTAAGCTCCCCGCATTTCTCAACAGCATCAATCCCAAAAAGGTAAAGCCAGATCTTCGTCCTCGTATTGAACTGTATCAAAACGAAAGCGACAATGTGCTTTGGGACTACTGGACAAAGGGACGTGCAGAACGCCAGCCTCAACCCATCCCCACCACCACAACTCCCTCCACCGCAGACAGCCGCAAGCCCCTGCGTGCGCTTGTTAGCGCATGGGCGCAGGTGTCCGGCCTTCCTCATTCCGCGCTGTGGCCGCAGGTCAAAGCACACTTCCAACTATCCCGCATTGACGATATGCCAGAAGAATGGTTGCCGGACGCACTGGCCTTTGTGCAGGGCAAGATTGACGCCGGTGGTCAGACACGCGCCATAGGCGTGGAAAGTGGGCTGCCAGCCCTGCCAAAAACCGACAGACGCGCCAAGGCGTTTGGCTCCATCCATGATATCATCCAAGCCATTGAGGTGATCCACACGGACTGCGTGTTCGTGAACTGCCCTCACGGGTATAAGGCCAACGATCATGGGGGCGCTGAACGTGCCGCAATACAGGCAGAACTTTACAAGCAGTGCATGGCCTCCTTGCGTGCGGCGCAGTCGTCATTGATGGCGTCAAGTCTTGTGGGAAGTTGGGCATAAGGCACAAAATAGCCCTGTGGGAGCGATCCTACAGGGCTTTTGCTGGTTTATTTCGTCATTATCCTAGTTTGGCCTCAAGAGCAGCTAAACGAGCTTCAAGTTGTGCTACCTTTCTACGCTGATATGCTGCCTCCATAGCAAAGCATTCCTCATAACGCAGACTATACAAATCACCGGCATCTCGGTGGTGGTGTTCAACGTGGGAGACTTCTGGCTCAATCACACGTTGTTCTTCATGGGAAACTTCAGGAGAAACTTCGTACTGTTCTTCCATAGTCTCGGCAGGATGCTCAACACCTTCCTCGTCCGTATAAGCAGGAGATATGACAACTGTACGAGTAGCGTAGACAGCTTCTTTGTCCACTACCGTCACAGTCTCGGTAACAGCTTCTTTGTCGATGATTGTTTCGTCCCAATCTTCTGCTTCCCACGAATCATGGCAAAACAAACCATAACGGGTAGCGTCGAGGTACCTAGCCTTAAAGATACTATCAATATGCTGTGCTACTGCGCCAGTATGAAGTCTGGCATTATCACCCTTTTCAGCTAGGGCATCGTTGAATTGATACTGTACCCAATTAACTTCTCCCCAAGCATCTAATGCTGCATCTGGAATAGGAGTTATGTTAGACTTAATACGTTCGTCAGAGGTGTTAATGGTAGCTGTAGCAGCATAAACTACTGACCACCTCATGTCCCCATAACCGATAGAATATCTATTATCAACATAAGGTATAACATGACCTTGTAACGATACCTCTTGTGTGCCATCGGCTTTAACATTTAAATTTACAGTAGCAGTTCTATTTTTCTGAGATGATATACTGCCACTAGTCTGCATTTGTAGATTAGTAGTACTATCAGAATTTAGACCACCACGTATAGCTCCAATTACCTCACCAGCTTTATCTCTTATATTTATAGCAAAGTTACCTGTATTATTCGTTGCATCCTGTGTTGCTTGAGTCTTGTCACGTTTCATTATGTAGACATTCATACCATTGAATGCTGTACTAGACCCTTTTATGTCTATTAGATAACCACTACCATTAAAAGTCTTTGTTCCACCAATCTCTTGGTCGCCAGTTGTCAGGACCACACCTTGTTGTGGGATAGTATCAATAATATAATTCCCTACCCCGTCTTGTGTTCCGGGGTATGTACTTGGATTTCTACCAGTTATGAATTGAGCACCAACGTCAGCCAAATACTTTTTACCACTAAATGTACCTGTAAACGTAACTGAAGGGCCAACATAAACACTTGACCTGTTATAGCAATACGCAAAATATTCTTGAGTTAAATCAGATTCTAAAGTAACTGCTGTACCATTTGGTATAGTAAGCATACTACGTGTTGTAGCAGCGAAAATAGCATTAACTTCTTGTGGTTTGACGAATGCTGACGTTCTTAATGTTACACTAGAAAAGTCATCTGACGTGATTTTACCAAATCTACATCTATAAATATCTGTTCTACTCCTATGACATTCAATATAGTCACAATCAATGTCATATAAGTATGACTGTAATCCGTATATAGTCAATGTTGTAAAATGAGCTTTATTATTAGCGTTTATACTCCTTACATTAAACGTTGTTGCAGCTATATTTGATTCTCTTACAACAACATCACCCCAGTCTCCTTCACCAAAATGAACTGTAATTGTCTCAGTAGTGCTGATCCCCGCCGCGATAGTCAGCGCCCTTGTGACTGTAAGGACTGGTGTACTGGAAGTTAAGCCGTCATTGTTGTCATTGCCTGTTTTAGAGACGTAGATGTTGACATTGGAAGTATAGACGTTCTTCGCTATCCTTCCATCACTGCCCACGCTAATAGTCGTCCCATCAGGCTTGACCAGACCAGCATTTGACGTAGTAGCAAGGCCAGAGCCGACAACTTGCTGTGCCAACAACGCGCTTGCCGCAGCCTCGCCTGCCTTATTTGATGCTGTGGTTGCAGATGTGCTTGCCTCACCAGCTTTCGTGGTGGCAGTGCCTGCCGCAGTGGTAGCTTCTTGTGCTTTATTTGTAGCGGTAGTAGCGGATGTGCTTGCGGTAGAGGCGTCGTTTTCAACTTGTGTAGATATTGTGTTGACACTGGGAATAAATGAATTATTCAACTCGCCTATCATGTCCGAAAGTTGCGACATGTTTGTTCTGACTGCCTGATCGAACCGGTCTTGAGGCAGAACACGGGACGGGAACGGGTCAATGGGGGTCAATGCAGAAATTTGCTGGGCCATGATGGTATCTCCTTATATTAAGCCTTGTATTTCGACAGACAATTCATTCTCATTTGGGCCTGTGTAAACAGTGCGCCAATCTTCAATCCAGCCAAATATCGACAACGCCTCAAAGCCTGTGTCGGTATTGCCGCCTTCAACAAGTATTGGCGTAGCGCGTACATCAGAAAGAAATTCTGTTACGCTATTGACCATTGACGGTGCTACATACAGATTCAGGGTAGCATTTTTAGAGTAGGAACGGCGTACAAAAGTCACATAGCCGAAAGCATCAATATCTTTTCGTGAATAGTCTGTAAGCGCGACTTCCGCGCCGTATTTCGTCTCGCCTATGTAGTGGTTGCGCCCGACAACGACATGGCCAAGAGCGACGGTATCAGTAGTTCCAGCAGGGTGTATCGTGACGTTCATCGTCGCATTGATGCACAGCGGCAGACTTGTATTGACGAACGGGTCTGAGATAGACGTTTCTATAGGGAGAAAATAGTATTCATACAGTGACAAACTGTATATATCGTCTATCAATTCAACGTCTTGCTCATAAATGACTTCGTTGTCATCTACGATCTCAATTTCCATTGAACCGCCTTGGACATTCAGAAACGCAAACGAGTCAGCCAACACAAACGACACCGAAAAGGTCAAATCCTGCCCCACTGGTGCAACTGTCTGCGTTTCCTGATAGTCGTCAAGCATGCGGTAGGGCATTGTGGCTCCAAGTCGCATCCACTTCGGGTCATCGCCGGTATATGTCAGATCAGGCCGATTGTCTGTGTTATCATCAACTACGGATTGATACGAGACATGATTATACCGTACTTTTTGCCCTGTGCTGTATGTCGTAGTGCTAGACCACACTGTGCCGTCTACTGCGTCTGTCTCCGATACAGAACACGACAGCAGCGTCATAGGCGACGGTTTGACTATTTTCATTGGCTTCCCCCCTTAATACGCCGCTGTGGCGGGTAATCCGTCGTTGTCCCATTTTTGTATGTACTGGCGAACCTTATGACTGTCGTATTCAAATTGATCGATCTTTCTTAGCGACTGCCGCAAGATATTGATGATCTCGCGTATCAGGCCGTCATCTTCGGCTGCAACTCCGCCATAATATCCAGCACGCATGAGGTTGATCGAGTCACGGTTGTTGAGCACGCCGTAACTTTGAGGCGACATCATAAGCTCAGGGCCTTCTTCACCGACCCAGAAAGCCTTTCCAACAGGCGTAACACCGCCACCGGCGAACCCTTCGCTTTTCCCAACTTGATTGTACCAATTCGCAAGAGTCCCATACCACTTTTCAATTTCGGCAAGCGCCGTTCCTACAGACCAATTTGATTTGCCGCCCGACTTTTGTTTGTTTAGCGAAGCGACTTTTGCGACCAAAAGATCATAGTCCGAAGCATATTTGGTGCTCGTTGTGGTTTTTACCTTATTGTTTGATGATGTCGATGTACTTGAAGCCGTAGGACTCTTGGTTGACGAAGATGATGTGCTTGAAGATGAGGACGATGTGCTTGAAGTCGAAGTGCTTGTGGTTTTGCTTGAAGATGACGATGCACTTGAAGATGTTGAGGTAGATGCCTGCGCCCACGCCTCTTTGCTGCCAGCTTGTTCAAACCATGTCTGAATGTCGCCATAAATTTTCTTCATTTCGTCTATCATGGACTGCATTGTCCAACCACCACCAAGACTTTGCAGCTTGGCTGCCAGCATCTCCTCTTGTGTCGCAAATCTTGAGCCTAAATAATTATTTAGGTTTGTTCCCAGCGTTTTTATTGATTGATCTAGGGGGCTTGTTGCTTGCGATGTTTTGAGCAAATACCCCTCTGATTTGCCGTATTTCTCGTACCACTCTTTGACGGTCATACCCGCGTTTGCGATTTCCTGACGTACGAGATCAGGAGTCCAACCGCCAGCCGCGACATTAGCTGTTGTGAATAACGATTTATTGAGGGTGTCGGCCTTTTCGGCAAGCAGTCTGTCATAGGCGTCGGTGATCTTTTTCAAGTCCGTAATGGAGTTGATCACTGTTCCAGTGTTCTTAGCAGCTTCAGCGAACTCTTTACTTCCAAACTTCGTGTACCATTCATCGAAGGTCATGTTGTTATCTTCAATGGCCTTCAGAATATCGGTTGACGTGTAGTTTCCGGCTTGAGAGCTTTTATTGATGGCTTCGCCATATAACATCAATTTGGCTTTTGTCTCAAGAATCGCATTCTTAGAGGCTGTCGTGCCATCATTTAACTTTAATAGTGCGTTGACAAGAGCAGAAGTTTGTTGATTGATGGCAGAAAAGAATGTGTCGCCAAGGTCTTCCGTAGCGTTCAATTCACTAAGCAAGAAACCTTCACTTTTACCATACTTTTCGTACCACTCTTTTACCGTCATACCTCTTGAAGCGATCTCTTGCCGTACCAAATCAGCAGTCCAACCACCGGCAGCAACTTTCGAGGTCGCGTACATGCTGTCATTGAGCTGCTTAGCCTTGGCCTCCAAAAGCTTGTCATATGCCCCAGTAATTTTTTGCAGATCCTCAATTGAATTAACGACCACCCCAGTCCGCTTGGCCGCTTCGGCTAGTTCTTTACTGCCATACTTTGTATACCATTGATCGAAAGTTAGGCCGCTTTTTTCAATTTCTTTAAGGACGCTTTCAGACGTCCAATTGCCTGCCTTCTGGCCTATGGCCAAGGTTTCGCCATAGTTCATCAACGCGGCTTTTGTCGCCAAGATCGCTTCTTTAGACGTGCTTGTGCCGTCGTTCAGCTTCAAAAGGGCGGCCCTGACTTTATCGGCACTGGAATTAACAGAAGAATTGATGACATCCAGCAGCGATGAAAGCTGCTTTTGATAAGCCCTGATCATCGAATCCAGATCGCCGATTGTTGAATTTAAAGAGCCGGTGCTGGCAGTGACAGTGCTAATCTGCCTTTTAAGGCTGTCAGAAATCCTTGTTTGCGTTTCTACGTCTTTTTCAGCGATATTAAGCTGTGATGATGCAACACTTTCTGCATCCTTCAACTTTCTGGAGATATCGTAAAAAGCCGCGTTGTATTCAGTCCTGCTGGCAAGTTGCCCTTGGCCAAGTGAAAGCACTGTATTGCCGATGGATGCAAGCTCTTTAAGTGCCTCCTCGTCACCCTGCATGGCCTTTGCGTATAGCTCATTAAATTGCCGATACGCCTCCTCGTAACGATCCGTCGCAAGGTTTTTGTCGCTAGTCCATAGGTCTTGCCGAGCTTTTTTCAAGGTGCGTAGGATAGACGAAAACGTGCTTTTAATTCCGGCGGCAACATTGAGCATCTCTATAGAATTGTCCAGCTCGGCCTGAAGAGAATCGCTCAACTGCGACTGTAACAACTTGATCTTAGTATCAAGTGTCTCGGCCTGCTGTACCAACAACAGCCGGTTGTATTGCTCTGTGTCGATGCCTATGTTTTGCTCGTACTGTGATCGTTCGTTTTCCTGCTGATACGCTAATGAAAGAAGCTGATAGGCATAAGAGCTTGTGCCGCCGGTGTTTAAAGCCGAGACTCTAAGGCTGAGGTCTTGATCATAGCCCCTCAGCGTTTCGCTCCGAAGCCGATTTAACGCCTGAGTCCTTTGCCTCTCTGCGGCGGTGATATCGTTGACGGCCATACCAGCTTCGCGCATGCCTTCGATAAGCTCATCAAACGTCGCGTTGATTTCGTCTGTCTGGCGTTGCAGATTGTTCGTAGTTTTGTAAGCGTCGGTGACGGAACTGACGTATTTGCGCATCGTCGCCGTCATCTTGTCTTGCGCGTTTTGTATGTCGCTTTCAGTGTAGATGTCGGCAGCGTCACGCATGGCCGCGATGGTTTGACCAAAGGTGTCGGCTATACCCTTCAATGCTACGGCTGCGGCGTTTTCATTGTCATACTGTGTCAGCAGGCCGTCGATGTAGCCCTTAACCGCCTCTACATGCTTCTGGCGTATCTCGTTCTCTTTTTCGAGCGTGACAGACGTTACCTTTTCAAGCTCAGCAAACGAGTCATTTATTTTCTTGACGTTTTCGGCAACTACGTTTGTCACCTCGTCAAACTGAGCCATCACATCATCAATATACGCATCAATGGCCTGTCTGCGTGCGTCCTTAACCCCATTTATTGTTTCGGCGTCGATTCCCTGCGCCTGCAACGTCTTGCGCAGGTCTGTAAAGGTTTTGTCAATGCTTTCGATTTCCTTGAAATAGTTGAGGCCGCTGCCATTGTAGCTGTTGATAACGTCGTCAGCGTAATCTTTGAGCGCCTTGACGCGCTCTTTGTCGATCTTTGTTATTTTTTCGGTCTGCCAGCCAAGCGCCGCAAGTTCCGTTTCCCAAGCCACAAACTGTGAGGCAAGCGCCTGAACTTCCTTGCCCACATCGCTGGTCGGGGATTTAAGTTCTTCGATAGCCCCGGTCACTTCCTGCATCTTCGTAAAGGCTTGAGCGGCTTGTTTCCAACCTTCAAGGCTTGTCTTGTCAACGGCAAGGCCAAGAGCGTCAGTGTTGATGCTTTTAAGAGATTCTATTAGCCTTTGTGAAATTGCTTCCTCAAACTGCTGCTTGACTTCCTCGTCGCCTATAGCTTCTGCTAGGCTTTCGCCCAAATTGATGAACTGGACAGCATCAGTAAGCGCCTTGGCAATTTCTGCTTCAGTAGTGGCTATCTTGCCGTCAGCCGCACGAACAATGCCGGACATGTCGGTATCGCCCAAAGCCTTAATGATTTGGGCAACAAAGCTGGACTGAAATTCCTTGGCGTATTCCTCAAAAGTAACATCCTCATCTTCCCAGTAGGCGTGGCTTTCCCAATATCGGTTACGAGTCAGACTTTCCGAGAAACTTTTGGATAGCGCTCCATTGCCTATGCTGGCGACTGCCTCCTGTGTTTTATCTACTACCGGCAACAGGGCTTGCAATTCTTCATGTAAAGCAGCGACACCCTGATTCATCATTTCATGCGGCATTCCATCCCAACGCTGGCCGGAGAGATCGTAACCAAGGCCAACACGACGATCACGCGTATTGCTGTGATGCCACTCCATTTCCCGCTCACGAAGCAGGTCAACGTATGTATCAAAACGAAGTCCCGGCTCTGGTTCTTCATCTCCTCCCAATGCGCCGCCAGTGACAAGCCCCACTACGGTTCCAACCAGTGCGCCAATTCCTGCGCCTATAGGACCACCCCATGACCCAGCAGCAGCCCCCATGGCCGTTGCGCCAAGAATGCCACCGCCTATGGCCCCAGCCGCACCACCAACAGCCCCTCCAATCTGCGCACCTGTGGAATTTGTGTTGATGCCAAGGGCAGGAGCAAGGACGTAGTTGCCAAGCATGCTGCCAACAAGGCCAGCACCCATTGTTCCCACACCACTCAACATGCCGCTTGCGGTTGTCGTGGGCAAAGAACTGGCCCCAACTTGACTCACTGCATTTGACACACTGCCAACTGCCGATGCAGCAGTTGCGGAACCCACACCGCCGCTGTACACCGATGACATGAAATTGGCTGCTGCCTGCGTTCCCAGATTTTGCGCGACAGCTTCAGAAGAAGCCGCAAACGTGCTTGGGAACCAACTGGCCATAGTGCCGTTGAAAGTATCCACCACTCCTGAAAACAGGCTTGTTCCGACCTTGGATGTCGCACCTTTTAGCAAATAGTTTGAGGCCATCCCACCGATAGTATTCAGCAAATCCCCAGTGCCGCTGTTTGCCACCGCCTGCCCGGTTGCCGCCGTACCACCGCCAGCCGCTCCGGTCACTCCGTTGACAATGGACAACACGATGGGCTGCACAAGGGCCTGATAGGCCATCTGCTTGAGCAGGTTCTTGAACATCTGCGCCATCGAGTTAAACGACACCTTGCCAGTGTCGATGAACTCGTCAAACATGTCGTGGATGTTCTGCTCAAAAGACTTGGCGAAATTGTAGGTGATGTTTTCCCACTGTTTCGCGCTGTCGCCATATTCGGCGTTGAACTTGAGCAGCCCACGATAAGCGCCGTCAAACGGATCAGTGGACGTCTGAAGCTTTTTCCACTCTGTCCACTTTTGGATCATCTCTTCTGGGATAGTCTTCAGATCACGGTACTTTTGAGCCTGAATGTCGATGATCTGGTTCTGCAACTCCATTGAGATTGTGAAGTTGCCGGACATCTGAGCAAGGTCATCGTAGAAAGAAAGCTGCTCTTGAAGGTGTGCAAGATTCTCCTCAACGGCCTTATTTTCAAGTTCTCGCAGTTTTACGTCGCGCTCAAGGTAAGTTTCCTTCTGTTTCAGGGCTTTCAATTCTTCGCCCTGTGAAGCAGTGATGGAGCCTGCGCGTACCTGTTTTTCTATCTCATTAGTTACTTTTCGGAGCTGTTCCTCATATTTCTCCGTTACGGCAATCTTTTTGGCTGTAACGCTTTCCGTTTTGTCCAGCTTGAGCTGTTCTTCCAGCGCTTCAATATGAGATTTGGTGTTTTCAAGCGTTGTGTTGTATGTGCCTTGGGCATTTGCGGCTTTACTTGCAGAACCAGCACTTTTTTTACCGAAGTCCTCTATTTGTTTATTCAGGCTTGCAAGAATGGTGTTGTAACGCTCTATTTCTTCAGCAGAAGCGTTTATGCCCAATGCCCCCATTGATGATTTAAGAGCGGCCTTTTGGTCTATAAGTGCCTGAAGTCTCCCTTGTTGCGTATTCTTAAACGCATCATTAATTGCTTTTCTTCCAGCGTCTTGCGCCTTTCTTTGTTCACTTCTGCGTTTTTCTTCCGCTGCCGCCAGCCCTTGGAACGGGTCGTAATAATTGTCCTCTGACTCCATGATGGATTGGACTTTCTGGAGCCGTTCTTTATCATATTTTGAAACACCAATATCGGTATAATCTGCCGATATTCCAGCGTCTTTCAAAAACGCATACGCCGCACGCTGCTTGTCTCTCTGGAGGGCAAAAGCGTTGAAGGCTTCAAGCCCTGATGTAATAAACTGGATCGCAAACTTTGCCGGTTCGGTAGCAGCAAGATTGATCTTGAACTGCTCCCATGCCGAAAACATATTGTTCAAGCTGCCTTGAACAGTCTGCGCTGCCTTTTCGGCTGCACCAGCAAACTTGTCCTGCAATACAGCCGCAAGTTTTGGCAGCAAGTCTTCAGCTGTCAGCTTGCCATCGGCCATGAACTTGTCCAGTTCTTCCGTGGTCATGTTCATTGCTTTGGCGGCTAGCTGGAAAGCACCGGGCAATCTTTCGCCCAATTGCCCACGCAATTCTTCGGCCTGCACCTTGCCTTTTGAGACCATTTGCCCAAGAGCAAGGAACACGCCCTGCATCTGCTCGCCCGAAAGCTGCATGGCCGCGCCAGCATTGGAAACGGCCATATAAATTTCATTCATTTGTGGCGCGAGGGTTGTGTCCTTTGCGGCGGCAAAAAACGTTTTTGCGGCTTCGGCGCTGAGCATGAACTCCTGACCGACTGCCTTCGCCTGATCGCGCACAAACTCCAACTGAGCATCTGCGCCACTGCCAAAGATGCTGGCGTATGCTTGCCGCACGCGCTCAAAGGCCATTGCAGACTTAACGGCGGCCAGCTCAAAGTCTAGAACTTTTTTCGTAATTAAAGAGAAACTTATTATGCCGAGGCCGACAGCAGACGTAAGGCCGGACATGCTGGACTTGAGACTTCCTAAAATACTGGTTGTCCCGCGCATCTCATTATTCAGAGAGGCTATACGCTGCTGCATGGCAGCTTGAGCACGCGCAATATCCTGTGCGGAGGCCGTGCCGCTGTTCTTGAGCTGGTCAAAAGCGGCTTTAATGTCGGCTATCTGCCGCTTTATCTGATCAGAACTACGGATGCCCAGCTCACTAAAAGCCTTTTTTGCCGCAACGCCAGCCGCACCCATTTCCTGCGCCAGTTTCATAACTTCGGCATTGGTCATGCCTGTCTGGCGCTGAAGAGACCGCAATGCACGCTCTATGTCATTGATAGACTTTTGATTGAGGCCTGCAGAAATTGTTTGGCCCAACT